>Ga0105238_10000079_pt1 | contig 109619 bp, 79 predicted proteins | sample KBSC34metaG_FD_81526 | JGI IMG/M metagenome (GOLD analysis project Ga0105238, IMG submission 81526) | Corn rhizosphere microbial communities from Kellogg Biological Station, Michigan, USA - KBS C3-4 metaG | ecosystem: Host-associated > Plants > Roots > Rhizosphere > Soil | place: Michigan, USA...
GGTCAAGCCAGACATGTCGACCCGCCTCAACAAGTCCTTCATTTTTGAAGACTTCCAGTTGCTTCAAACTGCTGCCGTTCTGATCGGCCACATCAATGCGGAAAATTGGCGCGTTGACGGGAGAAGTGATGTGTTTAAACAGAATTGCCGTCCCGTCGGCGGACCATGCTGGGAAGGCGTTGTTTCCCGTTTGAGTCAATTGGCGTTGATTCGATCCGTCCGCGTCGCAGACAAAGATTTCGAGTCGTTGGTTGGCTGAATCGCCGTAGGCGATTCGTTTTCCGTCCGGTGACCAAATGGGAAGCACGTGTCCCAGTTGGTTGTCGTGCGTCGTCAGTTGTTTCGGATTCTTGCCGTCGGCGTCCATGACAAACAATCGGAAACCGTGCCCCTGAATGGGAGTTGTGTACGCAATCCTTTTCCCATCAGGTGACCAGGCGGGATCGACGGCAACTCGATCGGGTGTCAGGTTGACTTGTTCTTTCCCGTCGGCGTTCATGGCAAAGATTTGCAATCCCTTGCCGGCCACACCCCGCGCGAACGCGATCTTTTTTCCGTCAGGTGACCATGTTGGCAGACTGCTGGGTGATTCTTCGTGCGTCAGGCGTTTGACGTTTCCTCCGTCACTGTCCATGACGAAGATCTCCATCACTCCCCCGCGGTCGGACGAAAAAGCGATGTGCTCACCGTCGGGCGACACAGCTGGTGCAATGTCGTTCGATTTGTGTTTGGTCAGATTGATGGCATCGCCCCATTCGACATCGACCAGAAAGATATCGGCGTTGCCGGCTCGATTAGAAACGATCAGAGCCGATTCCGCAGCGAATGCAGTGACGTTGGCAGCGACACACAGCAGGCCGAGCGCGATCGTCCGAATCATTACACATCCTTGTGAGCATGAATTTCGGTCAAGGCTGCGGGACCAGATTCTTCGTCGATCCCTGTTACAGACACATCGAAATCTACTCGTGAACGGTCAAAATGGGCAAGATCAGACCCGGCCGCGGGTCGGCGGGGGTTCGCGTCGCAGACGGGTTACGAATAGTTGAGTTGTTCGCGCGTTGTTCGCGGAGATGATCACGACCGGCTCGCCCATCCCGTCTAGTTGAGAACCTCGGGCCTTCCTGAGGACGGGAGCGACACCAGCCACCCGACAGATCATGTGGCGGCGTCCGTTTCCAACGCGCGAGCGACCTGGCCATGTTGATCCCAACTCAATCGCGAACCCCGCTGACCCGCGGCCGGGTCCGGCCGGGTCAGATTTTTTGTGCAAGAGTTTCCGTCGGCCGTTGTGTTATGTATGTCTTTCACATCGACCGCATATCCAGGGACTGGTGACGGGCAGTTTTCGACTGCCAGAACAGGAATCAATAGATGATGTCGGCGGAAGAGACTCGAGCGAGCCTGCTGCTGAGACTGCGCGATTCGCAGGATCAACTGGCCTGGTCGACGTTTCTGCAGATCTATCAACCGCTGATTCTGCGCCTGACTTGCCGCAGCGGCATTCAGGAAGCCGATGCACGAGAAGTGACGCAAGACGTTTTGCTGGCTGTCGCCAAATCGATTAGTCGCTGGGAGACGGATCCGCAGCGAGGATCATTTCGCGGTTGGCTGGCGAAGACGACTCGAAATCTGGTGGTGAACTTTCTGGTACGACAAACACGCCATCCGCGTGGATCGGGCGACAGTGATGTGAATCGGTGGCTGCAGCAGCAGGTCGATCCGCATAGCAGCGAATCGACCGCGTTTCGCCAGGAAGAGGAACGTCAGATCTTTCAATGGGCGGCTGAACAAATTCGAGACGAATTTCATCCAAGCACCTGGCAGGCATTCTGGCGAACGGCCGTTGAAGGCGACGAAGTCGCTGAAGTGGCCAACGAACTGGGTGTCAATGCCGGGGCAATCTACGTGTCACGCAGCCGAGTGATGAAACGGTTGCGGGAGAAGATTCAATCAATGGAATTCTGAGTAAGAGCGACAGGCAACACAAAACGAGCGAAGGCCTTTCTATGGTGTCGCAAGCCCCTCATTGCGATCAGGAACAATTACAGCGACTGCTTGACGGACAACTTGCGCCGACGGTCGAGTCCGATGTGACTTGTCACATCGAAACGTGCGACGCCTGCCGAAGCGCGCTTGAGTTCTTGGCGGCCGACGAACAATGGTGGCAGGGGACGAGAGATAACTTGTCGTGTCACGACGTTTTGGACGGACTTGGCCCCTTATTGTCACGGGATGGTCCGTTGGATCGTGCCACGTCGGTCCCGCTGAACTTTCTACAGCCCTCCGACAATCCGGCCATGCTGGGCCGGTTAGGTGAATTCGAGATCATCGAACTGATCGGCAGCGGCGGGATGGGGATCGTCCTGAAAGGCTACGATCAGGAACTCAATCGCTATGTCGCAGTCAAAGTTCTGCATCCGCACTGTGCCACCAGTGCTGCTGCACGACGCCGGTTTGTCCGGGAAGCTCAGGCGGCCGCCGCAATTGTGCATGCACATGTGGTCGCGATTCATGCTGTCGATCCAAACCATCACCCGCCTTACCTAGTGATGTCGTACATCCCCGGTGAATCGCTGCAGCAACGGCTGAACAATCTGGGCCCGTTCGACGTGGTCGACGTCTTGCGGATCGGACAACAGGTGGCCGAAGGCCTTGCTGCCGCTCACGCGCAAGGACTGGTCCATCGCGACATCAAGCCGGGCAACATCCTGCTGGAACGTAATGTCGAGCGTGTGCTGCTGACCGACTTTGGTCTGGCTCGCGCTGCCGACGACGCCAGTTTGACTCAAAGTGGCGTGATCGCCGGCACGCCGCAATTTATGTCGCCCGAACAGACACGTGGCGATCTGGTCGATTTCCGCACCGATCTGTTCAGTCTGGGAACGGTTCTGTACACGTTGCTCGCCGGCCATTCGCCGTTTCGCGCCGAGACGGCGATGGGAGTCTTGCGACGCGTTTGCGATGACACGCCACGACCGTTGCGCGAGGCGAATCCGAATGTTCCAGTCTGGTTAGAAGCGTTCATCAACAAGCTGCAATCGAAACAGCCAGATCAGCGCCCCGAATCGGCCGAATCTGTCGCCGATTTGCTGAAACAATGCCTGGCACATTTGCAGCAGCCCACTCGTGTCCCGCTACCGCCACAGATCGCGGCGCCCACTAGTCCAGGGCCAACAGGTGCGTGGGGGCGAACGCCATTCGTCGCACGAATGGTCGTCACGATCCTCGCACTCGCCCTCGCACTACTCTGTGGGCTGGGTGTCTGGTGGATGCAGTTACCGCGTGATCACCTGACGACAGTCGTGATTCCCCGCTCGAACACACAGATCTCCGATTCGAGTTCGTCATTCGACACCAATTGGAACGACACCTATCGCCGCGATGCGACTGAACTTGAACGGACCATCAAGCAATTGGAAACAGAATCGACGGACGACTTTTGAACCGCGTCTCGCGTTCTCAAAACAGGACCTGCATCATGTCTATCATGAACATCAAGCCAGGCTTATGGCGAACTCTTGCAATGTCGATATTGGCCAGCCTGCTACTACACGCATACCAATCAAGAGCCTCTTATGCGGATGAGGGCGCCGTCGATCAATCTGCGAACGCAACCGACAACGTCCTGTTGTATTTCTTCGCGGACTGGTGCGGTCCCTGTCAGGAAATAAAGCCAATGATTTCGCGCTTTGAAAGAAATGGCGCAACAATTCGATCGATCAACGTCGACACGGATGAGGAATTGGTCAGGCAATATACGATAGAGACCATTCCGACAATCGTTGTCGTCATCAATGGTCTGGAAGAGTCTCGTCAGTCAGGCAAGATCAGTGAATCAGAGCTTCGGAGTTTGCTGAATCGTTTGCCAAAGTCAGGTCCAGCCAAAGTGGACTCGTTGCAGCCGGATCGCCCCGAACTCAACGATCAGAAATTCGAGCTTCAAACCCAGCAATTGGCCGCCAAAGTGCGAGCGGCAAATGCACACGATCGAGTCGTGCTCGAAAAGCAGCTTCTTTCGCTGACGGAGCGTCACTTCGACTACCGTCAATCGCAGCGCATCTACGAAATCAATTGCCTTGATGAACGTCTCTCAGTACTCAGAAAGCAGCGGGAACGGCGGCAGGCGAACAAATCCGCGATCTTGAAACGCCGCATGAAAGATTTGACCGATCCCGACGCGAGTCGGAGTTGGGATGAAGTCTCCGCAGAAAATGGAGCACACCCAACCGATACGCAACGTCTTCCCGACCCAGAACAAATTGGCACATCAGTCGAAAAAGCACCCGTAAGCAATCAACCGAAGATCCTCAGTGGAGGAACTTTCGATCCACGTGAGGAACAGACTTATGACGGTATTCCCTACTCACAATGGCTGAAGCTACTCGAAACCGAACGAAAGCCAGAGAAGCTGATTTCTGCCATTGATGCCTGCGGACGGTTGGCTCAAGAGAATGACACTCGTCGCATCATTCATGGCATCTTTCACGCGGCTAGCCTGTTTGAGGGCAACAATTTCAATAGCAACGGCGAACAGGGAACAGTTTGGAATGCGTCCACCGAAGCACTGCAAAGAATGCCAAGGGAATTGATCGTCGAAGAACTCATCACCGCATTTCGAGACAAGACCTCATACAAATCAGGTCGACGGTTTCAGCTGGAAACACTCGACCCGTTCAGACGAGTGATCTCCTCCGGCGACGGAGTTCGTGTTCCAGAATTGATTGGCGCGGTCCTAAGTCTGATGGACGATCCGAAACTGGACCGTGAAGAGGTTCTCGCGGGAGCGGCGAATGTCTGGGGACAATCCGGTCGTCCGCTATCGGATTTTCCTGAATTGAAATCACTCGCACTCAAGGCGATCGAAATCGGCCCGGCTAAACCTGTGTCAGATCAATACGGCGGTCATTTCCTCGGCTCATGGCGAACGATCGTCTCAAGTCTGGTTGATCACGCTCCGGACACACCCGACCTGGCAGAGAAACTGAGAAAGTACTTGAACTATGAAGAAGTGATTGTTTCGATCCGCGGGCTTGGACCTCGGGCAAGCGTCCTTGTGCCCGACTTGATTGAGCGATTCCTGAAAGAATGGAAGACGATCGCAATCTCTGAGTCACCAGATGTGAACGAAAAACAGCGCCCGCCGCGCCATGGCTCTGGACACTCGATCTGTTGCTCGATCATTTTCACGTTGGGTGCCATCGGACCGAACGAGAAATCTGCCACTCTTCTTAAAGAGATCAAATTGAGCACGTTGATCGATTCGAACCTTCTAGATAGTCAACGCCGCGAAGTTCTGAGCAGTGTCAACGACTGCTTGAAGTTGGTAGGCACCATTCCAGATCAAGACTCAGCACCTCTTCTCAGTGATGACATACTCATTCAAGGACACTGGCGTCGTGAAAACTCGATAACGAAATCCAATCCGTCGGGAGAAAACTGCTTCTTCCAGAATGCGGGATATAGTCTGCATGGTGCCAATGGAGTGATCATTCGGATGGCTGGCGTACAGCAAGATGGCTTTCCCATATCGAGTCAATTTCAAATCGATCCGAAACAGTGGGCCAAACGAATCGAATTCGTCGAATACTCATACGCGTCTGATGGAAACGGTATAAGCAGAAGGGTGGAGGATTCGGACACGCGTCGCGCGGGGATTTATGAATTGACGGAATCAACCTTGCGCATCCAAGTGGCGAAACAGGGCAACCCTGCTCCGACAGAGTTCGTGAAGGACGCGTCCGAATTGCCTGAGGGCCAGTTCCTTTATCAATTTCGTCGAAAATGGCCGCCTGAAGATTTGGATTGATCTGCTGTCAACACCATGCTGGCAGGACTCTCTCTCTCTCTAAAAGGGCTGTTGATGATCACGCGTTTGACCATTGTGACGGCTTGCATGGTGCTGGTTGGTTACCGCTTGGCGGTCGCAGAAGAGATCACGGCCGAAGGGAAGAAGCTGGCCGAATCGCTCGATGCGATGAATGTCGAACACCTGTGGGAACCGGGGCGATCGGTCGCATGGAAGACGGGCAAGCTGCTCGACAAACAGGGCGAGTTCCGCAAGAGTAACACTCATTGCAGCGCCTTTGTGGCGGCGACATGCCTTAAACACGATGTGTACATTCTGCGTCCGCCTGAACACGAGACGAAGAATCTGGCGAATGCCCAGGCTGAATGGCTGGCCTCGAAGAAAAGTCACGAAAGTGGCTGGAAGCCGGTGAAGAATGAAGCCGAAGCTCAGCACATGGCGAATCACGGACATCTGGTGGTGGCAGCATTCAAAGAGGCGAATCCCGAGCGAAATGGACATATCGCCATCGTTCGTCCCAATGACAAATCAGCCGAACGAGTCAAGCAAGAAGGTCCGCAGATCGTTCAAGCGGGGGCGACCAACTATAACAGCACGTCCGCCAAAGAAGGGTTCAAGCACCATGCTGGCGCTTTCCCTGACGGGATCAAATATTACGTGCACTCAAAATGACGGGATGTCGTTTACTTGTATGTCACTTGTTCGTGGCGCGGCAGTTCGTCGAGGCTCTTGATGTTGAAGAGCGACAGGAATCGCGGCGTCGTTTTGTAGTTGACGTCGCGTGGCTGTGCAGGATCGCGTTCGACCGAAAGCAATTCGCGTCGCACTAACTGGCGCAAAACAGCACCACAATTTGATTTGCCCAGCTCTTCAACTGTGGCTTGTTTGATCGGCTGGTGGTACGCGACGACCGACAGGACTTCGAGTGCTTCTTGCGACAACCGCACTTCTTTGGGACCCAGCCCATACACTCGATGCCGAATCCGCTCGAATTCTTCTCGTAAGGCCAGCCGGTAACCACCATCGCCGAGTCGAATCTCGTAAGGCCGGCTTTCGGCGGCATACAACCTGTTCAACTCGTCTACTTCCCGGTCGATATATTCGGCATCGAACTCGCCCCGCAGCACCGTCGCCAGGCGGCTGGCGGCGAGCGGCGTACCGCCTACAAAGAGACAGGCTTCGATGATTTGTCGAGGTGTCGGCCTCGCTCCTTCAGGAGCGGCCGCCACGACCGCAGGCTCGTTCGGTTTCGTCGAGCCGACGTCTAGTGACTCGGACATCAGTTCGGACAATGCCGCTTGGTCGGTCGGGGAAACGGAATCGGGTTCGGACAATGCCCGGGAGGCTTCAGTGGTCGTGACCGCTTTTACTTCTGCCGAGTCCGATTCGTCCGACTTAATCTCGGCGTCCGCGACGTCAGCCTCGTCATCCGAGAGATCATCGCTGTCTCGGCTGCGTGCGGGTGCGGCGACAGGAATTTCGGCTTCGACCGCGTCCAAAGCGGACAATGCTTTCAGGTACGCCGACTGCAATTCGTCGCCACCCCAATCGCCGAACTCGTCATCGCTTGCCGCTGTTTCATCGGGAGTGTCATCCACCGCATCGGACCACTCGTCGTCAATGAATTCGTCGTCAGCGGCGGAATTCTCTTGATCGGACATCGGCTTGAACTCCTTTTTGCATACATCCCGACAGGCAAAACTATCGCCCGGCCTCGCCAATGGGTCAAGATCGGTCATCCCCCCCGAAATTGCGGGGAAACTGCCATCACTGGAGGATTTACCGCGTGGCGGGTAGCCTTCCCTGATCACGCGGATTGTCACGCCACTATTGCTAGAAGGAGTTTTGTCTATGTTGGCGCAACGGATCATCGCGGGGCTTGTCCTGTTTGGATTTGGACTGACTGCCGCGACTGCAGCCGAACCGAAAAAGATCGGCACCATCGAAGGGTTGACCGAATATCAGCTCGACAACGGCCTGAGGGTGGTGATCTTTCCCGAACCGTCGGTCGCCAAGGTCACCGTCAACATGACGATCCTGGTGGGATCGCGACATGAGGGTTACGGCGAAGCGGGCATGGCCCACCTGCTCGAACACATGCTGTTCAAGCCCACGCCGTCACACGCCCGACCCGATCAAGAACTGGAAGCACGCGGGGCTCAATACAACGGTACGACGTGGGCTGATCGTACAAACTATTACGAAATCCTGCCGGCCAGTGAAGACAATCTGGACTGGGCGATCGCGTGGGAAGCCGACCGCCTGGTCAATTGCCCGATCAAAGCCGAGGATCTGGCCAGCGAAATGACGGTGGTCCGCAACGAGTTCGAAATGGGCGAGAACAAAGCCACCGCGGTTCTTGAACAACGAATGTTTGCCACGGCCTTTGAATGGCACAATTACGGCAAGTCGACGATCGGAAATCGAGCCGACATCGAACGAGTTCCTGCCGACAGCCTGCGTGCCTTCTATAAGAAGTACTATCGTCCCGACAACGTCGTGCTATTTGTCGGCGGTCGATTGGATGAAGCCAAGACCCTGGCGATGGTGCAAAAGCACTTTGGGAAACTGAAATCACCGTCAGAACCAGTGCGTCTGACCTATACCGAAGAACCGGCTCAGGACGGCGAACGTACCGTCACGTTACGGCGCGTGGGAAATGTCGGTGCCGTCGGTGTTGTGTACCACATCCCCGCTGCCGCCGACGCGGACTTCGCAGCGACCGCAATTCTGGAAGCGACGTTGACCGCCGACAAAACGGGGCGATTGTACAAGTCTCTGGTCGAACGCCGCCGCGCGTCCAAGGTCGAAGGGACTGCCTACGCATGGCACGATCCCTGCGCCATCTTCATTTCCGCGGAAGTTGTCCCCGGCAATGAACCCTCGACGGTCATTGAAGCCCTGAACGACACGATTGACGACGTCGTGACCAGCGGCATCACGGAAGCCGAAGTGAATCGCGCCAAATTGCAATTCCAAAAGTATAACGATCAACTTGCGGCCGACGCGTCAAAGTTGTTGATCCACCTGACAGAATGGACTGGTGCCGGTGATTGGCGGCTGTTCTTCCTGAACCGCGATCGCCTGGCCAGTGTGACTGTAGAAGATGTCAATCGCGTCGCGAAGAAATATCTGCAGGTCAGCAACCGCACGACGGGTATCTACCTCCCGACGAAAGAGGCGCAGCGGACGCCGATTTCACCTCCGCCCGATGCGGCAACTCTCGTCAAAGACTACAAGGGCCGGCAAGACAGTCAGGCGGCCGAAGTGTTTGATGCGTCCCTGGCGTCTATCGAATCGCGCATCAAGCGATCATCGATCGATGGGATCAAGGTCGCAATGTTGCCCAAGAAAACCCGAGGCGGCACGGTCTCGCTGCAATTGCGGCTACGATACGGATCAGACGACAAGCTGTTCGGCTTGACGCAAGTGTGTGAACTGCTGCCCACCTTGATGGCCCGAGCCACAAAGAAACACTCGAGTGAACAGCTCGCCGACAAACTCGACGAATTGCAGAGCTCGCTGGTCGCGACGGGGGGGCCAGGTGAAATAAAAGTCGTGATTCTATCCAAGCGACAGCAATTGCCCGAGATGATCGAATTGCTGGAGCAGGTATTACGCGAACCGACGCTGTTACCCAGTGATTTCGACCTGATCAAAGAACAACGCGCAACCGAATTGGAAGCCCACCTCGATGATCCGCAACTGTTGGCTCCGCGCGCGGTGAATCAGAAACTGAATCCGTATCCGACCGGTGATGTTCGCAGCATTCCGAGCCCCGCCGACGAACTGCGATCGATTAAAGAGGCCGACATCCTGGCGATTCGCAAGCTGTATAACCAATTCCTGTCGACTCAGGCGGGCGAACTGGTGGTCGTCGGTGATTTCGACCCCGAACAAACCACCAAGGCGATGACGTCGATCCTGGCTGGTTGGACCTCGAAGAACCCCTACCAGCGCATCGTTCGTCATGCTGATCAACAAGCCAAGCCCGAATTCATTCAGATCAAGACGCCTGACAAGGCGAATGCCATGTACTTCGCCGGATTGTTGTTGCCGATGCGGGATGATGACCCGAATTACCCGGCTATGGTCATCGGAAATGAAGTGTTGGGCGGAAGCGGATTCGCCTCACGACTGATGAGTCGCATTCGTGAGAAAGAAGGGCTGTCGTACGGGGTCGCTTCCATCTTTCGATCGAGTCCATTCGATGTTCGCTCGACGTTCGGAATGTACGCCATTGCCAATCCGGACAATATGCCCAAAGTTGTCACTCTGGCACGGGAAGAAGTCGAACTGCTGCTGAAGAACGGCGTGACAGAAAGTGAGCTTGCCGAATCACAACAAGGCTGGATCAAAAGTCGCGAAGCGGATCGAGGCGATGATATGAAGCTGGCCGAATTCATCGGGAATACGTTGTACGCCAGCCGAACGATGGAGTTTCAAGCGAAGCTTGAGGATAAGGTCCGCAAGCTGACCCGCGAAGACGTTCAAGCGGCGCTCCGGAAGTTCATTGATCCGTCAAAACTGGTCGTCGCCGTCGGCGGTGATTTCAAGGACTGATGCCAATTAATCAATCGTTTGTGATGTCTCATTGGATTACGACGAATTGACCAGGAATAGAAAGAGGGTGCCAATGTCATGGCACCCTCTTCTCGCTTCATGACCGCGAACCAGGCGACTCACGGATTGGGTGACTGCGGTGTGTCCAACAGTGTTGGTGCGGGAGGCGTCGGTGTCTCGGACGCAGCTGGGACATTCGATGCCGCTGGATCGGGTGCCGTCGGAACGGCCTGCGGTGGCACTGTCGTGGAAATCGGTGGCACCACCACAGCCGGAGGCATTGGCAGCGGCGCGGGCGGCGTCGTCGTACGGGCCGGAACGGTGATCTCTCCGTCTTCGGGTCGTTCTTGCGTTGTGAACAGTCCCAATCCATTGGTGGACGGACGGAACTTGTAACGGCCGGCGGACAAAGTGTATTTCACTGACGGCCCACCACTCGTGGTGACTTCAATGACCCAGTTGCGATCGTTGGCAAATCGCTGAACCGTGCCCGGATTCATCGAATAGGGAACTCCATTCAACGAATACTGAACTTGTTGAGAATTCGTCGAGGGACTGAAGATGACGATCTCGCCGTTGTCATAGTTGACACGCGGTACGGTGACGAGTTGAGGTGTCGTCAGAATCTGCGGAGTCGACAGAATCTGAGGTGACTGCAGAACGGGTGCGATTCCAGTGTAGTTGGAATTGGAATAAATCGGCTGCCGGTAGATAGGGGTCGAGTTAATCAACGGGGTTGAATACATTGGCGTTGAATACAGGGGGCGGTTGTAGAGAGAGTAGATCGGCTGATTGAACGACGAGTAGATCGGCTGGCTGTAGTTGTAATACGTTGGGAACCCGTACCCCATGTAGCTAGGGTACGCACCATACGCGCCGAATCCGTAGCCGTAATAGGGATAGCCGAACGAGCTATAGCCGACCCCACCGTAACCGAGACCGCCGTATCCCAGGCTGTAACCGTAACCGAGGCCGTACCCCAAGCCATACCCACCGTAACCAAGTCCGTATCCACCCAGGCCGTATCCGTAACCACCATAGCCCGGGTACCCGCCCCAACCGCCGTACCCACCATATCCGCCGTGGTAATGTCCGTAACCGCCGTAGCCACCATAGTGACCAAACCCGCCATGTCCGAAACCGCCGTGACCGCCATGTCCGTAGCCGTAGGCGACGCCTGTGCTTCCCAGTCCGACGCTGCAGACCAGTGCCAATACCGATTTCCACATGGCTGATTGGAACATGTTCGCCTTCTTTCTGATGGCCGATGACCGATACGTCAGGGCAAGACGGTCTTAAGCGGGCCGGTGGTCGAGTCCGATTGATCGACCCACACCAGCATCCACTCTATGGCTGCTTCAGACCAGCCACAAGCAGGCAGTTCAGATTCTGACGAGAGAGTCATCCGGCGCGGCAGCATGCCACCGGTTTGGCCGGTGTTTTCCGGAGGTTTGCAGGATTCCGACGGGTGACAGAACCGGACTCGAACTGACGACAACGACTGAATCGTCGTTGAGATTAAGACACAACATGGACACAGGTCGACCGCGCTGCGATCGACCTGTGCCGCCAAATCTGCTTACTCGTCGGTGACGCAACCTTCCGAGGCGCTCTTCACGTTTTTGATGTACTTATAGAGCGTGCCGCGTTTGGCCTTCAGTTCTGGCGCCTTCCAGGCACCGCGGCGGCGCGCGAGTTCGTCCGCAGACAGGGCCACATCGATCCTGTTGGTTTCCGCGTCGATGGTGATTTCATCGCCGTCTTTGACCAGTGCGATCGGTCCGCCTTCCTGGGCTTCCGGCGTCACATGGCCCACGATGAAGCCGTGTGATCCACCCGAGAACCGACCGTCGGTAATGAAGGCGACGTCGGCTCCCAGTCCGACACCCATGATCGCCGAGGTTGGCTTCAACATTTCCGGCATCCCAGGTCCGCCCTTGGGGCCTTCAAACCGAATCACAATCACGTCGCCCTTTTTGATGGCTCCATCTTCCAGTCCCTGCACCATCAATTCTTCCGAATCGAAGACGCGCGCCGGACCAGTGAACTTCAATCCCTCCTTACCAGTAATTTTGGCAACAGCACCATCGGGACAGAAGTTGCCTCGCATGATGCGGATGTGGCCCGATTCCTTCAGGGGCTTGTCCAACGGCATGATGATCCGCTGGCCTTCCGCCAATCCGGGCAGATCCTTCAAGTTTTCGGCCACCGTATTGCCCGTGACCGTTCGACACGTTCCGTCGATCAGGCCGTGAGCCAGCAGGAACTTCATCACAACCGGGGTGCCGCCGACGTGATGCAAATCTTCCATCACATACTTGCCACTGGGCTTCAAGTCGGCCAGATACGGGATGCGATCGCTGACGGCCTGGAAGTCGTCGATCGTCAACGGCACTTCCACCGCGCGAGCCATCGCGATCAGGTGCAGCACCGCATTCGTTGATCCACCCGTTGCCATGATGAAAACCATTGCGTTTTCAAAGGCGGCGCGCGTCATGATGTCGCGCGGTTTCAGATCGAGTTCCAGCAAATTGCGAATGGCCTTGCCTGCCGCAACGCACTCACCCAATTTGGCCGGATCTTCGGCAGGAATCGACGAGCTATAGGGCAGCGACATACCCATCGCTTCAATCGCCGAGGCCATCGTGTTGGCGGTGTACATGCCCCCGCACGCCCCCGCGCCAGGACAGCTCTTTTCGACGATTGACTGACGTTCCTCGTCGGTGATTTTTCCCGTGATGTACTCGCCGTAGCACTGGAAGGCCGACACGATATCCAGCTTGGGATGCAATGGCAGGCAACCGGCTCGAATCGTGCCGCCGTAGATCATCAAGGCCGGACGATTCAAACGCCCCATCGCCATGATGCAGCCAGGCATGTTCTTGTCGCAACCCGGGATCGAGATGTTGCCATCGTACCACTGAGCTGACATCACGGTTTCGATGCTGTCGGCGATGATGTCTCGCGACTGCAACGAGTACGACATGCCGTCAGTACCCATCGAGATTCCGTCGCTGACACCGATTGTATTGAACCGCATCGGCTGCAAACCCGCAGCCTGCACGCCCTCTTTGACGTTTTCGGCCAGCTTGTTCAGATGCATATTGCAGGGATTGCCTTCGTACCAGACGGCAGAGATCCCAACCTGAGCCTTGTTCATGTCATCGCGAGACATCCCGGTTGCGTACAACATCGCCTGCGACGCGCCTTGAGAACGCGGTTGAGTGATCTTGGAACTGTACTTGTTAAGCTGCGTCATGGTGATTCTTCACAATCAAAAGGTGTCGGTCGCCAAATGGCGTGGCAGAATTATCTGATCGGTTCCGCAATGGCCACTACTGATCAGCCAGGGCGGAAATGACATCTTCGGTGATGTCCAATTTGTTTTCGTACAGAACGGCCCGGTTCAGGCTGCTGAGCAATTTCATCGGATCGCCTTCGTCAACCGGGTCGGGCTGATTCTGTAGCACCAGATCGATGCCATGAGCCTGAGAAAAGTTCGCAATCTCTGGCATCGCCTTCCGATAAGTCTGCAAAAATACGTCGGCCTGATCTTTCATGAGTTTGACGTTGGTCGTGCGATGATATTCCTGGACATCGGTTTGAGCTTTCTTGATCTTGGCTTCCAATTCCTTGCGTTCCTCTGAACCTGGCTCCAACCCCCGCCATTTTTTCACTTGTTCCTGCACGTCTCGATTCATCTTCTGAACCGTTTCCTGCATCTCGGCGACTCTCTCTTTCAGGCCGTCCCGTTCTTTCTGCAGGAATTTCGATGAGCTATAAACCTTGCTCATATCGACCACGGCAACTCGAGTTGGTGCAGACTTGGAGTCGGCGGCAGTGTCGGCTGTCGCACGGCGACTCAGATTCCCTCCGGTCAACAAGCACAGCACAAAGCCGATCAGGACCGCCGACAGATACTTGGACATGGTCGCCGCCTTTCATCGAGTTGTTGAGATACTGCAATGCTAGTCAATCAAGGTCGATGGATGAGGGACTCGATCGACACGAGGCAAAACTTTGGGTTGATAGATCGTCGTATAGGCCGTGGCCTTGCGATGCGCATCGATTGCCGCCTGATCCGTCCAATGCTCGTTCAGCAGAAAGACGCAAGGATCGTTCTGGGAATGATACACCTCAAACCGTTCACACCCTGGCTCTTGCCGCGACAGTCGCTGCTGCTCGCTCAGCAGACCTTGAATCTCGGCGACATCGTTGGTGTCTTTGACGGTCAGAACCACGTTGATGTAGATCATGGAGTTACTTTCAAATTCGGCCATCGAAACGTCGACCGGGCCAGTCAGCTAACCTGACCTGTCCGAGACGCGACTCACAAGCAAAATCACTCGCGGCCACAGCCGCGTCAAGTTCACGACGAAAACGGCCTGATGGGAAACGGTCGTTGAATTGTCTGAGGCCACTCAAGTCACGGTCAATTCTCTTAGAACAGCGCCCCTCTTCGATTCTCAACAGAAGCCTAAAACTGATCGAGGAATCGCAGGTCATTCGAGTAGAAATGCCGAATGTTTTTGATTCCGTGCCGCATCATGCAAAATCGTGCAATGCCCAGTCCAAACGCAAATCCGCTGACTTTGTCGGGATCGTATCCAACCGCGCGCAGCACGTTCGGATCGACCATGCCGGCACCACCCAGCTCGAGCCACCCATTTCCACGTTGCACATCGAATTCGACGCTGGGCTCGGTGAATGGAAAGAACGACGGTCGGAATCGGACATGCACATCTTCACCCAGATATGCCGCGGCAAACAGTCGCAACACCGTCTTCAGTGATGCCATCGTCACGTCGGAGCCGATCATCAACCCTTCCATCTGATGGAACATCAGGTGGTGCGTGTCGTCGATTTCGTCGGGACGATAGACGCGTCCGACCGAGACGATACGCACGGGAGGAGTACGGTTTTCCATCACGCGAATCTGGATCGTCGACGTCTGGCTGCGCAACAGCCGCGGCCCACCACCCGCCACGCCTGCGGTCGCCAGGTAGAAATTGTCGAGCGGATCGCGGGCGGGATGATCGTCGGGAATGTTCAGCGCGACGAAGTTGTGCCACTCGTCTTCGATTTCGGGACCGTCCTCCACTTCAAATCCGAAACGAGCCATGATTTCCTGGAACTCGTTGATCGTCTGCGTGAGTGGGTGCAGCTTGCCGATCGCAGGCCTCACTCCGGGCAACGTGATATCGATTGCCGTTGCGGCGATCTTTGGCCGACTGACCTGTTGCTCTCGCTCTTCCCAAGCTTTCGTGACGGCGTCTTTGACCTCGTTAAATCTCTTGCCGACTTCGGGACGCTGTTCCGGTGGCACCTTCCCCAGTGTCGCCTGCAGGTCTTTCAGCTTGCCCTGCTTCTTACCCAGGAATTCGATCCGAACCTGCTCCAATGCCGTTGCATCGTTGGCCGCAGTGATTGCGGCCAGCGCCTGCTGTTGGAAGGTTGCGAACGTCTGATTGAGATCCATTACTCCTCCGCAGGAAACCAATCCGTGACAGCATGTCATGGACGCTGGATTTCGATCGTGTGTCAAGCAGGATCGCCATTGTGGCGATTGGTGCCCCGGATTCCGATTCGGTGGCACGCAAAAAACAAAAAGACACCGCCCCTTGGTGATGATGGGGCGGTGTCTTGAATGATCACATCTGGACGAATCCGTATCAGACGGCTTGACCAGCTTTCTTCAGCCCCTCGCGGACCAGCGTGGTGACTTCGTCGAAGACTTCCGGGCTGTGAATCGCCATCTCGCTCAGCACCTTGCGGTTCAGCTTGATGTCGGCCAGCGACAGGCCGTAGATGAATCGCGAGTAGGACAGGCCGCGCATTTCAGCGGCTGCCTTGATGCGGATGATCCACAGTGCACGGAATTCACGCTTGCGATTACGTCGATCGCGGTACGCGAAACAACGATTACGAACGACGGTCTCTTTAACCAATCGCAGCAGGTTCTTTCGGCCGCCGTAGCTGCCCTTCACTTCGCGAAACAGTCGCTTGTGGGCGCGACGACGGGCAACGCTGTAATTGATTCTCATGGTACAGATTCGCTGGTAAGAAAGAGTGCGAACGACGAACTGATATTTTGGTAGCAGGGAACATCGCCCTGCCGGGAGTTAACGACCCGAGGGACGAAGTGCGTCAACGATCATGCGTGCATCAGCCTTGATCAGGACCGGGTCGACGCGATTCTGTCGCTTTCGCTTGGGTGACTTATGGCTTTGCAAGTGGCCACGGTTGGCGCTACGGCACTTGGCCTTGCCCGAGGCGGTCACGACAAACCGCTTTTGAATTCCCTTGTGTGTCTTCTGCTTCGGCATGGCCGCAATTCCTTAGATTCGTTGGCGAAGATACCGGATTCCACCGGACAGTCCCGCATCCCCCCAAATGTTGGGCCGAGGAGTATAGACGAGACCCGCCAGAAGTTTCCAGCGAAAGGACCAAGAAAGTCTGCAGGAAATCGTGGCGCTTCTTTTTTGTCCGAGCCGGCAGAAGGAATCGGCAGTTTGACGGGGAATGTTGCACTTTTGTTGAAGGCACGACGGATCAACTCACTCACTCGACGACGTCGCAACGTTAAATATGTCAGTGGGTTACAGTTCAGTCGCAATAAGGAATGGGGTGATTGGGCTTGGAATCAACGAATTGTAACTCCTGCCGATCGTGGGGATCGACGGCTCGCGGAAGGTGGAGTCCAATTGCCGTCCGGCCGATCGTCAAACCGACGCCACCAGTTCGCAAACTGTCCGAATTCACGATCACTCTCCCAGCGAGTTGACGGAGACCTCTGATTTTCGCCCTATTCTTTTTCTGAGCGAGTCGCCAGTTCGATGTTTGGTCCGGTTCCTGCAGTCTGTTCTGAGGCGAACCTTAATCGCAGATAAAGTCAGTTTGTCTTTTCATGGTGCGTTACATAGGCAATCGCAACTGTGTCTGTGGTATGCTGATCATGACAACCTCTTACGGTTGCCAGTATTTCCTGTCCAGTGGTCTGCTCAGATCGTCATTGTCGTTCAGTTGGTGGAACCAATTCGTATAGAATGCGAGACGCCGCATGAGCTTGTCTACGGTTGATCTTTCCGATCCAAGGTCTTCTGGCGAGTTTGCAGCCATCGACGTGGAGCGAGCGGCTGAGATCACTCGACGACATTCGCTGATTCGCGAGTTTTTGGAGCGTGAAGATTACGCGGCGATGCTGCTGCAACAACCCACGAACTTCGCGTGGTTGACATGCGGCGGTGACAATCAGCGAGGTGGTCATACCGGTACTACTGGTTCGCTGTTCATCACTCCCGATGCACGCGTGATCATCTGTAGTAACGCAGACACTGCTCAGTATTTCGAGTGTGAAGTTTCGGGACTGGGCTTTCAGTTAAAAGAACGTCCGTGGTTTGAGCCACGGTCTGTCATGGTTTCGGACCTGTGTCGCGGTCGTCGAGTCGCCAGCGACTCGTGCGCGAACGGAACCGATGACGCCAGCCTGATGCTGCTCGGTATGCGATTGCCGCTGTCTGAGTACGACCTGATCCGTCTGCGCGAATCGGGACGAAACATTGCTCATGCGGTCGAAGCCACCGCACGCGGCCTGACACGAGGTCGTACTGAAGCGGAAATCGCGGGCGAGCTCTCGCATCGATTGATGAAGCACGGGATCGTCCCCGAGCGTATCCAGATACTGGGCGATGGACGCGGCCGGCGATTTCGCTATTGGAACTACGATCAGTCGATGGTGCAGCGTTACTGTACCATCTCAGTCGTCGGCCGATTCCAGGGTATGTACGTCGGGGTAGCTCGAACAGTTTCGATTGGTGAACCACCCGCCGATCTGCTCGCCGCGTTTGAGCCCGCCGCACTCGTCGCCGCAACCGGGATCTTCTTTTCTCAACCTGATTGGGAACTGTTCGAAGTCTGGAATCGCGTGCGTCGACTGTATGAAAAGTCGGGTGTGGTCGCCGAATGGCGTCAGGCCGAGCAAGCGGATGTCGTCGAATACGCGTTCGGCTCGGTACCTTTGATGCCCAACAGCGAATTCCGCCTCACCGCAGGCGTGCCACTATTTTGGCATCCTTCTGTGGGGCCCGCACTGATGGGTGACACGGTGGTCGTACGCAACGAAGGCACCGAAATCATCACGCCCGCCAGCGAATGGCCGACAATCCCCGTCAGTGTCAAAGGGGTTAACGTCGACATTCCGGCGATCCTGGTCGTTAGTCCATAGTTGCCTGATCACGTACTGGATGGCAGCCGCACGGTAGACTCTGTTCGTCAGCGCGATGGTCTGCCGCCGCATTCGCGACAATCGCAGAGTTCAGATTGGCTGTATTGCAATTTGCAATACGATTTGCGGAGGAGGTTAAAGCCAATGTCCGCATCTTCACCGCAGTCAAAATCAAGTTCTCTGATGGTCCGCATGGATGAAGAGTCCAAAAGGATTCTGACCGAAGCTGCTGAGTTACGCCGAATCAGTGTCAGCGATTATGTCCGTACATTGACTGTATCACAGGCGCGCCGGGAAGTTGCAAGCGCGCACGAGCAAACCATTCGATTGACGCCAGATGAACAGATGGCCTTCTGGCAAGCTCTTCAGGCTCCTCCCAAACTCACTTCGGCACAGAAGCGTCTAGGCAAAATGATGCGTGGCGAAGAGTGAGTGACGTCGTATTTCCCGGAGGATTTCGGCTAGCAACCCTTGAACGGGCACATCGTCGCAAGGCATTCGACTGTGGGGAACCTGCAGTAAACGAATGGCTCCATACGCGGGCGCTGCAGAATCAAGACAAGCACCTGTCTACGACAAGAGTGTCGCTAACGAATGATCTGACCATAGCCGGGTACTACACATTGGCGACTGGCCACGTTGACTTTGGCGATTTGCCGCGAGAATTATCAAGGAACTTGCTTCGACGAGCCCTTCCGGTTGCGATTATCGCCTGGATGGGAGTTGATCGGCGACGGCATGGTCAACATCTTGGAGATCGGCTGCTTGCTCAGGCCTTGTCGGACTGCCACATGGCTGGACGAACCTTTGCGTTCATCGACGTCATTTTGGATTGCCTCAACGATCGAGCCAAGGCTTTTTACAAACGGTGGGATTTCCAAGATCTACCTGGCAATCCTTACCGTCTGTTTTTGACTGCTCAGGTCTTGAGTGCATTGATGACGCGATAAGTCATTGCACATCATTGCACACGCAATCTTTCGCAAGATTCTGTCTCGCTAAGCCGTCGTCGCTGGTACCCTTTCAAACATGCTGCTCCCGATGCGCACCGAGGTCGCACCTTCTTCGATCGCGACCTCGAAATCGCCGCTCATGCCCATCGAGAGTTCTCGCAAGGGCCAACGACTGTTCGACATGGCACTCAATTGGTCACGCAGTTCGCGCAATGCGCGAAACACGGGTCGTGCCGCCTCGGAATCCGATTCGAGCGGTGCCATCGTCATCAAACCGGCGATCTGCAGGGATTCAATTGCTTGCAGCTTCGGCCAGGCTTTCAGCAGTTCTTCCCGGTCAAAGCCATCCTTGCTGCCTTCGCCCGAGACATTGACCTCCAGCAGAATCGAACCAGACAGAGATCTTGTTGCGGCCAGTTTGGCCAAGTGTTCAAACAGGCGGACCGAATCCACTGAGTGAATCTGATGACAGACTGGCAAAACGATGTCGGCCTTGTTTCTCTGTAAGTGGCCGATCAAATGCCACCGGATGTGTGGCGGCAAGTCGCGAGCGCGACTCGCCAATTGCTGTGGTCGCGCTTCACCCAAATCGACGACTCCCAGTTCGACCAGTTCGCGAACCCATTCCATTTGCGCGTATTTCGTCACGGCAACCAGTGTTATTTGATCTGGTGACCTTCCCGAACGCAGACAGGCCGCTTCGATCGACGCACGAATTCGAGTCAGATTCTGAGCGAGTTGATTCCGAATCTGTTCGGACATTTCAAATACTTCTCCGACGAACTGAACATACACAGCATTTCAGTTGCTGGTGGTCATCGCTGACTGTGGGGTTCGTGCGTCTGCTTCTAACAGCAAATCGAGATAGGAACGCTTTTCTGACGTCGTCAATTCCAACGACCGAGCCAGTTCCCACACGGCTTGCTCGGCGACATGTCGTTGATCTGAGTCCGCCAGCAATTCTATTTCCAGAAACGTACCCAATCCCGGAACAGTGTCCACGGCCAATTCGAAGGTGTACCCATTCGCCTGTAGAGTGAACGAGCGACGCGACTTTTCGACTTCTCGGACGAAACGAAAGCTGAGCAACCGCAAGACATCCATCAGTTGCAGAACCGTTTGCGATCCGTCGGCGAATCCGATCTCAATCTCGTGCCGTGTCTTGGCTGCGGTTCCCAACACCGCTCCTTTGTACGTAATGCAATTCTCGTTTCCCGACGTGCGGACACGAAACGCCTCATCTGTCGAGCGAAAGTCGCGTGACGGATGATTGAAGTAGCGATCCGTCTGCATTTCCGTGCCGGTCTCAATCGCACCTCGTTGCCTCAGCAGAGTTTCCATATTGGCCGCATCCGGCAATCGGAATTTCAATTCGACCTCTAAACTCATGCTCGTCTTTTTCCTGCAACTTCAATCACGATGACAATCGCCATCGACGATCACGTCATTGTGCTGTTCATAGCGAATCAACGTTCGAGATGCACTCGACATCGTATCTCAGGATCTCTTGCCGTCGCCTCGAAATCATTGGATGAGTCGAAAAGACACTGTTTTGTCGCGGACGCAGACACCTCCAAAACCGTGGCACCCTTAAGTCTGTAACCCGTCATGCGACGCGGACAAGCCGCTGGTGGCGGTCTACAATGATACTGCGGTGCGAGATTGCGTTGCGTCAGCGGCGACCTGCTTGGTGGATGTATTCAATGGTCTCGATCAATACGACGATGGAACCGGGGATGGCGACGTCGCTCGAACTGTTTCATCCTGTTATTCAGGAATGGTTTCGGTCCCGCTTCGCTGGTCCGACGGAACCTCAGCAACAGGGGTGGCCGCACATCGTTGCCGGACGCAACATCCTGATCGCGGCGCCGACTGGTAGCGGAAAAACGTTGACGGCCTTTCTGGCCTCGATAGACCGCTTGTTCGAGCAGGCGGAACGAGGCGAACTGACGAATCAGATTCAGGTCGTCTATGTGTCGCCACTGCGCGCGTTGTCAAATGATATGCATCGCAATTTGGACCAGCCGCTGGCGGAAATCCTGGCGATGGCGGGCGAAATGGGATTGGACGTCCCGCCAATTCGGGTTGGACTGCGCACAGGCGATACGCCGGCGTCTCAACGAGCAGCGATCGTCCGCCGTCCACCGCATATTCTGGTGACGACCCCTGAATCGCTCTACCTGATGCTGACCAGTCCCAAAAGTCGCGAAGCATTAAGGTTTGTGAACACTGTCATCATCGACGAAATTCATGCCCTCGTTCGCGACAAACGTGGTTCGCACATGGCACTCACGCTTGAACGATTGGCCGCATTGTGTCCGCAACGACTGCAGCGAATTGGGCTGTCGGCGACTCAACGTCCGATGGACCGGATCGCGGAATTTCTCGTGGGAGTTACTCCTGAATCGACAGCGTCACAGACGGAATCACCGGAGGCTCAAGTCTCACCAACGTCGACACCCGACTCCCCCAGTTCACGCAAGAAATCAGCGAAGCGAATTCGCGAAGCACTGTTGCCGTTTGAACAATGGGTCCACCGTGCTCCTTCCGATGCTGGCGCGTCGCACTCAACCCCCGTCATTCTCGACATCGGTCACCAGCGGCAGCTCGACTTGGCAATCGAAATCCCGCCCAGCGAGTTGGGCGCCGTGTGCATGCACGAGCAATGGGCCGAGGTGAACGCTCGGATTGTCGAATTGGTCAATTCGCATCGTGCGACGCTGATCTTCGTCAACACGCGTCGACTGGCGGAACGGCTGACGCATCAATTGAGCGAGTTGCTCGGTGAAGAGGCCGTCAGCAGCCACCACGGATCATTGGCCTACCAGCATCGGCACGACACGGAACAACGACTGAAGTCAGGACAACTGAAAGCCGTCGTTGCCACGGCGTCGCTAGAAATGGGGATTGATGTCGGGTACATCGATCTCGTGATTCAGATCGGTTCCCCGCGCAGCATCGCGACGTTCCTGCAACGCATCGGTCGATCAGGTCATGCACTCGGTCTGATTCCCAAAGGCCGGCTCTTCGCACTGACGCGTGACGAACTGTTTGAATGCATGGGGCTGATGCGAGCCATCCATCACGGTCGCTTGGATCTGGTCCCAATTCCCGAAGCGCCGCTCGATGTGTTGGCGCAACAGATCGTCGCCGAAGTGGCCTGTCAGGAATGGAATACAGATGAATTGTTCGCCCTGATGCGCCGGGCCGCTCCGTACCAGAACCTGTCGCGACAGGAATTCGATCGAGTCGTGCGCATTCTAAGCGAAGGGATTGTCCCCGGTGCGGAACGAAACCGTGTGTTTCTGCATCACGATCAAGTCGGCCGACGACTTCGTGCTCGTCCAGGTGCATGGCTTTCCGCTATTGCCAACGCCGGCGCTATTCCAGAAGTCTTCGCGATTCGCGTCGTGACCGAAGAAGAACAGACTGTCGTCGGATCGGTCGATGAGGACTTCGGAACGGAGAGTCAGGCGGGTGACATCTTCCTATTAGGCAACACGTCCTGGCGGATCCGTTATCTGCGCGGCGGTGACTTGGTGGTGACCGACGCTGGCGGCGCGCCTCCCACAATTCCCTTCTGGCGTGGTGAAGCTCCTGGTCGAACTTACGAGCTTTCCGAAGAGGTTTCTCGTCTGCGTGAAGATCTGGAACAGCGTCTCGACGATCCACAAGCCGCAGAAGACTGGCTGGTCCTCGAAGCCAAGGTCAATCTCGACGCCGCTCATCAGGCTGTCGAATATGCTCGAGCGCAGAAAGCAGCGATCGGACTATTGCCCAGCATGCGACGAGTCGTGTTCGAACGATTCTTCGACGAGAGCGGTGGAATGCAGATGGTGATTCACGCTCCCTTCGGCACGCGGATTACGCGCGCCTGGGGGCTGGCGATGCGCAAGAGATTCTGCCGTTCATTCGATTTCGAACTTCAAGCCAACGCCGATGACGACGGAATCGTGCTCTCGCTTGGGCCGCAGCATAGCTTTCCACTGGAGAGCATGTTTCCCATGCTCAATCCGCGGAATGTGCAGCGAATGTTCGAACAGGCGGTACTGGTCGTTCCCATCTTTCAAAACCGCTGGCGCTGGAATGCAACTCGCGCACTGCAAGTTCCCCGGGCGAAACTCGGCAAGAAGGTCCCGCCTGCTCTGCAGCGATTCCGCAGCGAAGATCTGCTGACAGCCGTTTTTCCGAAATTGACCGGCTGTCAGGAAAACGTCGTGGGCGACATCGAACTGCCCGATCACCCTCTCGTCAAACAGACGATGGACGATTGTCTGTTTGAAGCGCACGACATGGACGAATTGAAAGTCGTCCTTGGCCGGGCTGAACGAGGTGAAATCGAGTTTCTGGCACGCGATACACGCGAGCCGTCGCCGTTCAGCTATGAACTGATCAACGCCAATCCGTACGCCTTTCTGGACGGCGGCGAAGTGGCCGAACGCCGAGCCCGCGCGGTTTCAACGCGACGATCTCTTTCCGTTGAAAGTGTTCAAGATCTGGGACGTCTCGATCCCGAAGCGATCTCACAAGTCGTCGCCGAAGCGCAACCGCTGGTCCGCAATGCCGATGAACTGCATGACGCACTGCTCAGTCGGATCTTACTTCCAGTGGAAGAGACCTCGGACTGGCAGGAATTCTTTGACGACCTTGTGACGGACGGCCGCGCCACCGTTGTCACGCGAACGGTTTCGGATCCCTCGGACGTCAATCAGTCAACGACACTGCAGGCGTGGGCCGCGACCGAACGCATTCCGGCAGTGCTTGCCGCGTTTCCCGATGCCCAGATCTCGCCACCAGTCTATGTTCCGGCCGAGGTCCGGCATGATTGGGAATCGACAGAGGCGCGTGTGGCGCTGATTCGTGGGTTGCTCGAAACGTGCGGCCCGATCACGGGTGAATCGGCTGCCAGGCGCTCAGGTGTGACCGTTAGCCAGGCAGACGCGGTGTTGGAAGCTCTCGAAGGTGAAGGGGTTGTGCTACGCGGGATCTTCTCGAGCACAGCAGAGGTGGAACCGCAGAAGGCTGTATCGGGCGATGCTCCCTGGATTCCCATCGAAACGGACGAACCGGAATCGGCCTGCCATCATGACGAATCACGTGTCTACCCCAGCGAACCGACAACCGAATGGTGCCATCGCCGACTTTTGGCACGCATCCACCGATTGACGATGGATGGGCTGAGAAAGCAGATCGAACCGGTGAGTGTCGATGTTTTTGTGCGGTTCCTGACTCGACACCATGGCGTTTCGTGGTCGCATCGACGCGGTGGCACAAACGGCTTGTTCGAAGTGATCGCTCAACTGCAAGGACTGGACATTCCTTCTGTCGCCTGGGAACGAGACATCCTGCCGTTGCGGCTTGAGAGCTACCGATCGGAGTGGCTGGATGAACTTTGCCTGACCGGCGAAGTGGGTTGGGGACGCCTGTTCCCACCGCCTCGAAATCCCGACAAATCTAAACCGATGGCCAGCCTGACTCGCGTCGCGCCGATGTCGTTCTTTCTGCGGGAGGATGCCGGATGGCTGGCCGCACGGGCGCCAGAGATTGATCTTCAAGGACTGAGCAGTCCCGCTCGGCAAGTATACGATTTGCTGTTGTCGCGCGGAGCCATGTTTGCAGCCGATCTGCTGGGTGCGACGCGGATGCTGCACGACCATCTGGATGATGCATTGGGAGAACTGGTCACTCGCGGTGTGTTAACCGCGGATGGATTTGCCGGACTGCGCAGTCTGGTTGGCGAGAAATCGTCCTTGTCGCGACGACCGGCACGACAAAAGGTCGAGCGCAAGCGTATCACCAAAGCTGCCGTCGGTCGTTGGTCGATTCGTGCGACGGTGACGTCATCCGAGCCAACCGCAAGTGATCAGAATGCAGAATCTCGCTCAGCCATCGCGGTGCGCGAACGACAAATCGTCGAGGATTGGGCCTGGCAGTTGTTGCGACGCTGGGGAGTGATCTTCCGTGACCTGTTGGCGCGCGAAGACGGCGCGCCGAATTGGTTCGAACTGCTGCAAGTTCTGCGACGGCTGGAAGCGCGAGGAGAAATCCGAGGTGGTCGATTCATCGCCGGTGTCGCAGGAGAACAATTCGCTCTCACCGATAGCGTACAGCAATTGCGTCGCCTGCGCGATGAAGGACCGACACAGGAACTGATCGTGCTTTCCGGTGCCGATCCTCTGAACCTGGTGGGAATTGTCACTTCACAAGAGCGAATCCCTCGCACCGCCTCAAACCGGGTTGCCTATCTCGATGGAATTCCCGTCGCAGCCATGCAAGGCGGCGAGATCACTTGGCTGGCGGAAACCGCTCGCGAAATGATGGCAGTTGTCCAGGAACGACTGCGACAAAAGTCCTTGCTTCCACCTGACCACAAAGGCACGGCCAAATCCGCGCCCTCGCTGTCGGCAACGGAATAGAACCTTCTCGGGCAGTCTGGACCGTCTCAACGACCGATGCTCACGCCGGCCGCTTTCTTTTTCAGATCAGCGACAAATTTGACATTCTCTTCGCCGACCGTTTCTGCCAATTCGCGTCGCAGATCTCGATTCACGCTGATCTTCTGCTCCAGCGGTTTCATCGAGATGTAGCGCAGCCGCTTTTGACCAACGGCCGCGGCATCGACAATCAACATCACCTCGGCTTTGCCAGGGGTTTTCTGAATGATGTCGCGCACCCGTTCGATGACCCGCAGGTCGTGAATCCCCTTCTGAAACTTAATCAGCACCTGCTTCGTGAATTCCTTTTCCACTTCCTCCAATGTCCACATCGCATCGATAATGACGTTCGGTTCGCGGCTGCGCTTGTCGACTTTTCCGCGAACGAATCGGACCTGTTCGAGTTCAACCTTTTCGCCTAACCGTGCGAACTCTTCCGGCCACATGATGCAGCGGACGACGCCGGTCGGGTCTTCAAAATCGAAGTTCACGTACTTGGAATGGCCGTTGCGGCTGGGCTTTTTCGTCTGAGCTTTCTTAATAGCAGAAACCATCCCACCCAGAATCACCTCTTCCGCTTCAGCGGCATCAACGAGTTGCTTCACTTCGGTGTTCGAGAACTGCTTAATAGTCGACGACATCTCTGCGAGGGGATGTGACGTCAAGAAGAATCCTAATGCCTCCCTCTCAAACGCCAGCATTTCCCGGTTGCTCCATTCGGGAATGTCGGGATAGCTGGTCGTGCCGGGTCCAGGGGCGACTTTCGTAGGTGTCGTTTCTTCTTCGTCACCACCGAACAGGTTCTTTTGACCGCGCTGCTTGTCACGTTGGATTGAGGCAGCACCCTGCACCGCACGTTCGATGACACTGAACAGTTGCGATCGGCGGCCGCCCATGGAATCGCAGGCGCCAGCCTTGACCAGCAATTCCAGCACGCCCTTTGTCACGTGCCGTGGATCGCAGCGCTCGGCAATCGCGTAGATATCTTTGTAAGGACCGTTCGCCTTCCGTTCTTCCACAATCGCCGAAACCGCTGCTTCCCCGACTCCTTTGATCGCTCCCAAACCGAACGTCAGCTTGTCACTGAGCACCGAGAACTCGACGTCGCCGACGTTGATGTCGGGCGGCAGAATCGTAATCCCCATCCGGCGACAGTCGTCGACGTGTTCGACCAGCTTGTCGGTTTCGCCCAATTCGCACGACAGCAATGCTGCCATGAATTCCTGGGGATAGTGGGCTTTCAAATAGGCCGTTTGATAGGCGACCGCGCCGTAGGCCGTACTGTGGCTCTTGTTAAAGCCATAACCGGCGAACTTTTCGATCATGCCGAACAGTTCGACGGCTTTCGGTTCGGGAAGATTGTTCGACGCAGCTCCCTTCAGGAATTGTTCTCGATACTTCGCAATCGTTTCCAGCTTCTTCTTGCTGATCGCTTTGATGCATTGATACGACTGAGGAAGATCGATGCCTCCCAGTCGGTTCAGGATCCGCATCACCTGTTCCTGATAGACCATCACGCCGTAGGTCTCGTCCAACACGCCGTCGATAATCGGGTGCAATCGAGGTAGCGGCTGTCGACCGTGCTTGACGTCGACGTAGGTCATGACCATCCCGCCTTCCAGCGGACCAGGTCGATAGAGTGCCGATGTTGCGATAATGTCGGCAAATTTGTCGGGTTTCATCTTGGTCAGCAGATCGCGCATGCCGCCCGATTCCAACTGAAAGATCCCTTTCGTTTCCCCGCGCTGCAGAAGCGCAAATGTCTCTTTGTCGTCCAGCGGCAGCTTGACCGGGTCGATTTCGACGCCGCGATGGATGCGGACGTTGGCGACGGCTTTGTCGAGGATCGTCAGGTTCCGCAGACCCAGGAAGTCCATTTTCAGCAGGCCGGCCTTTTCGACTGTCGGACCTTCCCACTGGGTAATGATGTCGGTTTTACCCGAGATCGTTTGCAGCGGAATGTATTCCGAAATTGGCCGGTCTGAGACGACGACGCCAGCCGCATGAGTTCCTGCACTGCGCGCCAATCCTTCGATCTGCCGAGCGAGATCCATCACCTCTTTGATCTTGGGATCGCTCTGATAGAGTCCCTTTAATTCGGCACTCTCTTGAAGTGCCTCATCGAGCGTAATATTCAGAGTTTCCGGCACCATCTTGGCGATGACGTCGACGTCTTTCGGCGGGATCGAAAGCACGCGCGCCACATCACGGATGGCCGCCTTGGCCTTCAACGTTCCGAACGTTCCGATCTGCGAAACGTTGGCCGAACCGTACTTCTGCTTGGTGTAGTCGATGACCGCCTGCCGACGATCACGGCAGAAGTCGATATCGATATCGGGTGGTTCGGTTCGGCTGGGATCGAGGAATCGTTCGAACAGCAAGTCATACTCAAGAGGACAGACGTGGCTCAGACGCAGAACATATGCCACCAAGGCCCCGCAAGCAGAACCACGAGCACTACAGGGAATGCCCTGCTCGACCGCAAATCGCACAAAATCCCAGACGATCAGGAAGTAGCTGGCATAACCCATCTTTTCGATGATCGACAATTCAAACTTCATTCGCTCGCGATGCGCGTCAGTGATGCCGCCCTCTCCATAGCGAAAGATCATTCCTTCATCGCACAACTCGCGCAGGTAATCGATATCACGCTTGCCGGCGGGCGGCTGAAACACGGGGTAATGGCGCGACTTGAGATCGAGTTGAATGTCCACTCGATCCGCGATGTCTTGCGATCGACGAACCGCCTCTTCGAATCCGGGGAACGCGTCGTACATCTCTTCCGGTGTGCGGACGAACAACTGGTCGGTGTCCATCTTCATCCGATTGATGTCAGATCGCTCGACCTTCGTGTTCACGCACAACAGCACGTCGTGCATCGCGGAATCGCCCTGATTCAGATAATGCGCGTCGTTCGTTGCAACCAGCGGCAATCCCATTCGATTGGCGAGATCAACCGTCATGTCCATGCACTGCTTTTGAATGTCGAAGCCCGCGTTCTGGATCTCCATGTACAGTCGATCGCCAAACACTTTCGAGTACCAGGCGACCAGCCTTTCCGCCTCTTCGTCACGACCGCCCAACAGCAATTGCGACAACTCGCCGGCGGCACACCCCGACAACAGAATCAGGCCTTCGTTGTGCGCTTCCAGAATCTCCTTGTCGATACGTGGGCGATGATAGAATCCTTCGAGAAATGCCGACGACGAAAGCTTGACCAGGTTCTGAAACCCGACCGCGTTCATCGCCAGCAGCGTCAGGTGATAACACGCTTCCTTCACACGTGTGGCGCCTGATTTATCGAACCGCGAACCAGGCGCAATGTAGGCTTCCAAACCCAGGATTGGATTGATGCTGGCCCCGCGACACTCGTTGTAGAACTCGAGCGCGCCGTACAAATTGCCGTGATCGGTGATGGCAAGGGCGTTCATTCCCGCTCCCTTCACCTTTTTGACGACTTGATCGATACGGTTCGCACCATCGAGCAGGCTGTAGTGCGTATGGCAATGCAGGTGAGCGAACGGTCGCGGAATGGAAATTGAAGCAGAATCAATGGCAGCATCAGACATTTGGGCATCCTTTCCGCGGCACGGCGATTGTCGAGGGATTCGACAGCACCATCAGCTCGCCGGTTCGTCGGGAACCTTGGATTGTACCGCTCGCAGGGTAGGACTCAATCAACGCCAATCGGTTCTTCTAAGCCGCGTTGGAACCATGATTTCGGTCGACGTGGACATTTCGCCACGTCTCGATACTTCCCGTATTGCGAGTTCATCCGCTGCCCGCAGTTTATCCTGTCGCAGACGAAATTCCTTCTCGTGACCCGGCATGTTTCGCGTTGTCGTTCGGTTCCATTCGGTGTTTAGACTGAGGGTCGCACATTGAGCGTCCTTGCCCGATTGATCAACGCTCACACAGGCGTCGAATGATGATGGATCTGGTGTTCGCGATTCAATTCCTGATTCCGTTGCTGGCTGTCATTCTGCTGGTGGCCGGCTTCGGCTTTTTCGCGCTGGCATTGCGGTCTCGAAAGCAGCCAGCGGACCGTGCTCTTGTGAACGACGTCGAACCGGTTGTCGCGTGGCAATCGATGTCAGCTCGATCTATCGAAGCGGTTGCGCCCACCATGCCATTGACCAGCGATCAGTTGGAAGATCAGTTCCTCACGCAGTTTTTCCAGCAGCCGGACTTGTCTCGCGCCATCGAAGAGTTTCTGCAACGAATTGTGGCGGCGTCGGAGTCTGGTTTTGCAGCGATCGTGGCCACCAGCCGTCAGTCGCCCGGCAAGACAATTGCTGTCGGACTAAGCCGCGAATCGATCGACAAACTACGTATCTCCAGCGACTTGGTTCGGCGACTGCGGACAGAAAACCCACTCTGTCTGCAACGACCACTCTACGGTTCCACGGCCTTTCCTTCGATTCTCGATACTGATGGCGCTCAGAACTCACCGCACTTTCTGACAGCCCTGCATGATGGCGACGAGATCTTCGCCGTGCTGGTCACTTCCGCAACCTGGCCGCAGGAATTACCTGAAGCCGAACGTAGGCCGTTCATGAAACGCGTCGCTCGGCAGATTGGAATGCGGTGGCGACGAGTTCAAGTTGTCGAGCAACATTCACAGGAGTTGAAGTCAACTCGTCACATGCTGGAATTGCGATCGATCGTCGATGCGAAGTCCGACGAACCGATGGTGACGCTGCAACGATTTGTGTCACGTCTGCGCGAATCGACCGAGGCCGATCGAGCTGCCATTTATTTCGTCCCCCGTCGGTCCGGTGACCGATTGCGACAGGTCGTCAAATGCAGTGAGCCCTTGTCGGAAGGCGAAGAGTCGCTCTGGCATCGGCACGAACAGGTCCTGGCGAATGTTGCCATCGATTCGGAACTGGGTCGGTTGCATCAGGGTGAATGGCTGCGGAATCTGCAAATCGATTCGCTGACGACGTCAGCCGCCACGATGCCCCTTCGCGTCAACGGCCGTGTGCTGGGCGCCTTGTGCCTCACACGCCGCGGTCAGGATGACGCTCTGGAACATCGCCGGAAACTGATCGAATTTGGTGCCGAAACACTGTCACAGACGCTGCAAAGGTTTGTCGAAGACGCGGCGATTCGGCGGCAGGCTCGTCACGACCACCTGACGGATCTGGTCAATCGCCGCTCATTCGACGCGTACCTCGCCACGGAAATCGACCGAGTCCACCGGGATGAATCACCAGCCTGTGCATTAATCCTGGCAGACCTGGATCGCTTCAAATCGATCAACGATCGCTACGGGCATCAGGGGGGCGACAATGTACTTCGCGAAACGGCGCGTGTGATGGCGGAACAAGTATCGAACCTGCGGCTGGGCGAACGCAGTATCGTTGCCCGGTACGGCGGCGAAGAATTCGCAATCATTCTGCCCAACGTCGGGCTGGCGGGTGCGATGCGCATTGCAGAAGGCATTCGTAGTGCGATCGCTGCCGAAGTGATGGCAGTGGGGACCACCACACTGAGTGTCACAATCAGTATCGGTGTGGCAGAGTGCAGTTCTGAGACGAATACACCTGCCGCACTGGTCGCTGCGGCTGACCAGGCGCTGTATCAGGCGAAAGAAAGTGGTCGAAATTGCGTGTGTCAGGCCAGCGATTGGAAGAGCGAGACCGCCAGCGCCACGCCGATCACGGCAGGTTCTCGAAACTGATAGCGCCTGTTTGTCAGCAAGTCGATCAACGAATGCCCGGCGTACGCTCGATGCTCGTCATCTCGGCATTGTCCAACCAGACCAGATGACAACAAGAGCATGAATCGATCACGGCACGACCTGCGCCGTAATGCGGGTGAACTTCCATCTGCTTGTCACACTTCGGGCAATCGATCACTCGTTGCAGCGCATCCGGATCATACTGCTGCGGCGCGATTTCGGGACCTCGATACGAGCGTCGTCGCTTTCGAGTGACGTCGGCAAAGACGTCTGCCGGTACAAGAAACCCGTGACAGTCGGGACACTGATCGACGGAATGTCCGTCAAGCGACGCCTGGACCATCTCACGTTCGCAGCGCGGACAAGCCAGCTCGCTGGGTTGCTGGAACGAGATAACTCGATCGCCGTCGTCGGCGTCGAAAGCGATTCGGCGCATCGATTGGCAGTGTGTGCACTTCAAGGCCGTCTGCCCAACTACAAATTGCAGCGGTGCCCCACAGTTCAAGCAGTTCACGATACGTCGGCCCCCGATTGAACAACGATTGTCCGTTGAAAAAAGTGTAGCTCATCAATTCTGTGCCCGGGCGAAAACTCGTAAATGCAATTGCAAAAATTACTTACTGCAAGTGTCAGTTGCTGCAAATCTTGAGGTGAATGATAGGCATACCATCAATTTTCGTCGTCACTCGATTGGCGTTGCACTTGTGAATCCGCGAGAATCCGCTCGTTCGAACTAAGTGCGATTGTAACTTGTGCGTCTTTTGATGGCCCATTGTGGGCGTGTTCAATGCCTGATTTCGGGATGTCCCTGTCGATGACTGCCACGCGTGAGATTCAGCCAGTTGCCCACCCAATCGTCGGCTCAATCCGTCCGCCGGGTTCCAAGAGTTTGACGAACCGCGCTTTGGTCGTCAGTGCTCTTGCCTGCGGGACGTCGACGCTGACCGGCGTGCTGGATAGCCGTGACACGCAAGTGATGATCGACAGTCTTGAAAAACTCGGACTGATGCTCGATCAGGATCTGGACGCCCGTACTGTTCGCATCACCGGCTGCACGGGACGCCCTGCCGCGACAGCCGCCGAGTTATGGCTCGAGAATAGCGGCACGAGTATCCGGTTTCTGACCGCCCTGTGTGCCCTGGGCCACGGGCGTTTCCGACTGGATGGAAACACCCGGATGCGAGAACGGCCGATTGGCGATCTGATTGGTTCGCTGCAGCAGTTCGGAATCGATGCAGAATGTGAGCTCAACAACGACTGCCCGCCAGTCATCGTCACAGGAAACGGATTACGTGGTGGTCAGACGACGATCAACGCCAACGTGTCCAGCCAGTTCCTGAGTGCCGTTTTGATGGCAGCCCCATGTGCGGACGCTCCTGTCGAGATTCGTCTGGCGGGTGAGATGGTTTCTGAACCGTATGTCGAGATGACGATCGCGGTCATGAAGCAGTTTGGCGTTGCCGTCGATGGCTCGCAAGAAGGACGCTACGTGATCTCTCCGCAGCAATATCAGGCCATCAATTACGACATTGAACCTGATGCGTCGGCCGCGAGTTACTTCTTTGCTGCCGCGGCGGTAACCGGTGGTATTGTGACTGTCGAGGGATTGAACGCGAACGCCCTGCAAGGCGATGTGCACTTCGTTTCGGCGTTGGAACAGATGGGATGTCGAGTGACCTGGAACCGCAACAGTGTCACCGTCGCAGGAGGTCCATTGCGCGGCGTCGATATCGACATGAACAATATCAGCGACACCGCACAGACTCTGGCCTGTGTCGCTCCATTCGCCAGCGGGCCAACACGGATCCGCAACGTCGCTCACATGCGGCTAAAGGAAACTGACCGCGTCGCAGCGGTCGTCAATGAACTGCGCAATCTCGGCCTGCAGGTCGACGAACATCCCGACGGCATGACGATTTATCCCGGGCCACTGCATGCAGGCACAGTCTCCACGTACGACGATCATCGGATGGCGATGAGTTTTGCACTGCTCGGTTTACGAGTTCCAGGCATTGTGATCGCGGATCCGGACTGCACGTCCAAGACCTATCCCAGGTTTTTTGATGATCTCGAGACGCTCTGTTCAGATTCGAAATAGCCACTTCAAATTCGCCGACATCAGGAACTCGCCAAATGGGTGCCCGGCGCATGGCAAAACATTCCTTTGACGCGAATTCCTCGTGCGGCCACATTCCCAATTGCAGTTGTCAGTGCTTGAAGATAGCTCGCCACACAATCTCAATTAGCGCTTGGCAGTCGGCTTCAGATTCCACCCAAATGACACAAGTGTCCGCTTCGCAATCGTTGAGATGAAGCCGTTTGGCGAGGGCTGAATTCGATTTCTTAACAATCTTTTGAATGGACTCGCCCCACCCGTATCCGTCCGATTCCAAGTCACGCTCTTCAAGCCGCTCATTGGCGGCTTCAAATTCTTCGTCCGACGGATCGAACTCGATTTGCCATGCGATAGGAATCGCCCGACCTTCAAACTCAGTCCCCGACATCGCGGTCAGTTGAAGGGGAGCCCACCGCTCGTCCTCCCACATCCCGTCCTCATTCGCGAGGATTTCGCTGATGTTCTCAGGAACGTTCCAAGTAGGACATGGGGGCATTTCGACCTCGGGAATGTGTTCATCAATTTCAGTTCATCTGCACGAGCAACGATCGTGCAGCACCTTCAAACAAACAACATCTACCGAACCCCGGTTGTCATCTACCGAATCCCGGTTGTCCCATGACCGCAAACGTCGCGGCACGCGACGCGGGGACGTTTGTCATCACGGTCGCAACGCGCAACGGGCACCATTATTCGAAACCCATGCCTGCCGCGCATCCGCCCCGCGTCCGGCGGGGTTAGGCACCGTATTTTTCGAGGCGGCCGGCGTGAGCCATCGCCAACATCATCAGGTACTTGGCCTTGAATTGTCCCAAACCTCCGCGCTGGCATTGCGATTCACCGAATTTGGTCGAACCATCGAAGCGGCAATTCTCGGCGGACAACAACACCGGCACAGGATGCCAACTGTGTGACTTCATCTTGCTCGGCGTGCTGTGATCGCCCGTCACGACAATCACGTCTGGCTTCAGCTTAGTGATACGCGGAATCGCCGAATCGAGTTCTTCCGTACGCTCAACTTTCAGCGCGAAGTTACCGTCCTCGCCCGATGAATCGGTGTACTTCCAGTGAATAAAGAAGAAGTCATAGTCGTTCCAGGATGCTTCCAGTCGACTGAGCTGATCGTCGAGTGAGTGCCCAGCGTCCAGGATGTCCATGCCGACCAAACGTGCCAATCCGCGATACATTGGGTAAACGGCGATCGCACCGGCTCGCATGCCGTACACTTCACTGAAGGGCGGAATCGACGGCATTTTGTCGATCCCTCGTAGCGTCAGGAAGTTGGCGGGGGCATCGTTCTTCAAGACCTCACGCGCCTGCCGCAGGAACTCTTTCGCGATCTGAGCCGTCTTGGCACTGCCGGCCGAGCGCGCAACTGGATCGAGGGGCGGCACGCCCGTCTTTTGCGGATCGGTATCTGCGACATCTCCACCCAGACCTTCACCGCGGAAGATCAGAACGGTGCGGTATCCTTCGCCGGCGCGAACAAAAACTTCGGCGCCGGGCACCTTGATTTCATTCAGCTTGGCGCTGAGCTTTGACCCGACTTCCGTGGGGATTCGGCCCGCGCGGCGATCGGTGATGTTGCCGGCGGCATCAACCGTACAGAAGTTGCCTCGAATGGCCACATCGTTGGGACCCAACTCAAAATCGATTCCCAATGCTTCGAGGACACCACGCCCGATTTGATATTTGGCGGGGTCGTATCCGAACAACCCCAAGTGTCCCGGACCGCTGCCAGGGGCAATGCCGGGCAGAACCGGAATGCTCAGTCCCAACGTTCCGCGGCGCGCCAACGCATCCAGATTCGGCGTGTTTGCTGTTTCCAACTCGCTCTTGCCACCCGGTTCCAGCGGCAGTCCACCTAAGCCATCACCGACCAACAGGACAATCTTGGAACCGTTATCCTTCTGCAATTTACGAGTAAAATCGTGGGGATCGGACATCGGTGACTTTCAAAAGGGTATTTCAAACCTGAGTGGGAAATTTTGCGACGGACGGCAAATACTGGGAGCAATTGTCGATCAGCGGCCGAATGCATGCAAGCGACCAGCGGGTCGCGGTTTTCCGCAGGAAAATCGGAACGTTCGATCCGACCATCACATTTATAATAGCTGATATGACTCGGTGTTTCGGAAAGGTCAGGACGTTGCTTTTGTGCAACATGCGATTTGAGGCGACCATCGACGGCGTCTCAGATTCGGCAGCCTAGCCTTGTGAATAGAGAGTGGGACATCGTTCCAGGAAGGAGTTGGTGGGACTGCGCCGGAAGACGGCTGGTCGCCACCCTACGATCCTCTCAATATCGAACATGAATTTCAGTTCACTGACCTGTGGATGATCGCATGAGCACTGTCATCGAGGAACCGCCAACGGAACTGGTCGAATCGACCCAGGAACATGGCCCGGATCTCTCGGCGCTGACGGACAAGGTTCCAGAAGCCTGGCGCGCCCCGCGCGCGCTGGCAGGGATCGTTTTCGTCCTGGGAATCATCTACCTGTACTACGGCAATCGCCCGATCTGGCACACCGATGTCTGGGGCCATATCAGCTACGGCCGGTACATCTGGGACACGAAAACCGTCCCCACAACGGAACCATTGTTACCCTTGGCGAAAGGCGTTCCGTTCGTCGACTCGGCGTGGCTCAGCCAACTGATGGGTTACCTGATCGTCACCACACCCCGGCTACAGCATGCTGGGTTGCAAGGCCTGTTCGGACTAGGTGTGACCGCGTGCTGTGCCTTGTTGGCCTTTCGCGCGTACAAACAAACGAGAAGCGGCTGGTTCGCCATGTCGGCCATCTTCGGCTTTGTCATAACAGGCTGGTTCCCTCTGGGTGTCATGCGTCCGCAGTTGGCGGGAGTGGTCTGTTTCGTTTCTTTACTGATGCTGCTCACCAGCAACAAGCCGCGAACGTCCGATTGGGTTGTGATCCCACTGCTATTCACGTTGTGGGCGAACCTGCATGGATCGTTTCTGATGGGACTATTGCTGATGGCCTGCTTCTGTGCGGGCCGAGCATTCGATGTTATCCGACGGACACGATCTGTCGGTGCCGTCCTGAAGGATCTTCGCGTCCGACGATTATTCCTGCTGACCGAATTGTCTGCCGCCGCAGTGCTGATCAATCCGTATACGATTCGCCTGTATGTTGAAGTGTTACAGTTCTCGAACAACGCGAATCTCGAAGATCTGACCGAATGGCATCCGCTGACGTTGCGAAGCGACCAGGGTCCGCTGTTCGCGGCAATGACGTTGCTGCTGGTGCTGCTCTATCGAAGTTCGCCGCGTCGCGTGCGCGGCTGGGAAGTTCTTTCACTCGTGGGTCTCGGGCTGGCAACGCTGTGGAGCACGCGGATGATCATCTGGTGGGCACCCGTCGCAGCTATGCTGGTCGCACTGCATGGATATGCCGCCTGGAGAAGATGGCGTCACAAGCCGTTCGTTGCCAGTCCAGCCGTGACCGCCGGCAAGTGGTCTTTGGTGACAGCGGGACTCGTCTGGATCAGCTTTATGCTCAGCCCTTTGGGCATTGCCTCCATCCACGGAAAGCATGCCGATCCCGCTCGATCGCTATCGAAGTTCACACCGCGTTTTGCCGTCGAAGTATTGACGAAAAATCCGCCTCAGGGACTTGTCTTCAACACCTATGAGTGGGGTGACTATCTGCAGTGGGCTGGTCCCAGAGACTTGCAATTGTTCGTCAATTCCCACGCTCATCTGGTTCCGCGAGATGTCTGGCTGGCCTACATGCAGGTTGTCGATCTCCGCCCCGGTTGGGAGGAAGTACTTGACCGGTACGGCATCAACACGGTTGTGCTGGATACGGCCAATCGCGAGTCGCTGATCAAGAAGTTGAAAGAAGACGAGAAGTGGCAATACCCACCTTCCGAGCGTGACGGGCAAGTCATCTTCGTACGAAAGAAGCCAATCAATCCTGGTGTCGCGAAGCCATTGTCGGCCGAAGAAAAGCCGGTTGACGCAGAATCGAATGCAGAAGAGCACTGACGAGAGCAGCACTCGCGAACACTCCGTCGGCGAACTGGCGAGCAACAAATCCCGATCCTTGTTTCCACTGCTGTTGAAGATCGACATGAAATCAAAACAGATCCCGATCCCGGCCGTCTTGCTCGTTCAGGCGATCGTTGTCGGCGCATTCGCTGTGTCGTACGCCACTGGATCACCCGACACACGACGACAGGTCCATCACGAATTGACAGGGTCAATTGCCGTTCCGCCAATCGTCGTGCCGAGACAAATGCCACTGACGGTTGAACCCCTGTATAACGATCCCGAGGTCGTCAGCGACGAAGAACTCGCCGCTGTCCTCGCCAAAATTCAGCCACGGTTCTGGTCAAAAGACGATCCCACCAAACCGCTTCCCGGTTTAAAGCCGAATTTTGTCGAGCACGCACTGCGTACCTGGTGGATCAAATCCCGTTTCAAAGATCCGCAGGTGATGTCCGGCGAAGACCTGAAAGACTATTTGACCGATCACGGCAAGTGGCTTGCGGCCTGGGGCGGTTGGAAACGGAAAGCAGCACCTTCGCTATTGGTGGATGAGCCCGATGGTGTTTCGGTCCGTTGGGGCAAGGAAGAAGGGACATCCGTGCATCATGATCATTGGTTAGCTTGCCTGACGGAAGCCGGGATTCACCTGAGTGAACCTGTTTTCACTCCCAGTTCGCGCAAGACGGTCAATGATGTGTTGCAGGAAGCACTGCGCGACTTTCGATTGGATGAAACCGAAACCGAATGGTCAGCGATGGCATTTGGCTTCTGGATTGCCCCTCAACGCGAATGGGTGACTCGTACGGGCCGCAAACTGTCTTTCGACATGCTGGCAGAACGATTGATGCGCGGTGACAAGCGTTTTGGAGTCTGCAGTGGAACGCATCGGATCTATTCGCTAATGGTACTGATCAGACTGGATGACGATCATCACATTCTATCGCCTGAAATGCGTGAGCATGCGATGGATCATCTGCGCAGCGTGCGCGACCTGATCATGGTCTGCCAGTTTGACGATGGCCACTGGCCTTCCAACTGGTCCGAAGGAGCGGCGGCATTGGCCAAACCAATCGACGACCCGCTGTATAAAAAAGTGATCGCCACGGGCCATCACCTGGAGTGGTTGGCGCTTGCTCCTCAGGAACTTCACCCGCCGCGCGAAATGATTTTGAAAGCCGCAGACTGGGTCATCAAGACGGCCCAGGAACAGACCGAGAAGGAAATCGGCGAGAGATATACATTCTTCAGCCACGTCGGCAACGCTCTGGCATTGTGGCGTAAGACGCATCCGGCCGATTTCTGGATGAAATGGGAAGCAGAGCACCGGCAGGTCGAACAACCAGCGGCCTTGTAACCAGGCCAGTTGGGACACCTCCAGTCGAACGACTGTTTCAGCCACAACGCGCGAACGGTATCCCTATCCTATTCTGAACCCAACGCGATCACGAATCCCGCCGACCCGCAGGCGGGTCAAACACAGAAAGCACATACCAGACGGTATGTGCTTTCCTGAGAGCCATGAGCGTTGAGTGCCGCGGTCATGGGTTTTTGTCCATAAAGAAATCGGTGGGGCCGCGAAGTGTGTAGTAAGGATACTGCACCATTCCTGACGGAACGCCCTGTTGTGGGTAGACCATGTTTTCGGGCCAGTTGTACTGGTACGTCTGGTAGTGATGCGGAATTCCGCCGTGCTGACCGCAACCGCGACCGCATCGGTGGCAGCCACCTTGTGGGCAAGCCGCACCGTTGTTGCAGTCAGGGCAAGTCCCATTCACAACGTAGGGGTTGTTGCGATCAGTGGAATAATAGTTGGGATTGGCAGTGAAGCCGCCTTCGTACCCGAAGTGTTCATCACGGAACGCCGAATACGGGCGGAAGTCATGACTTCCGTGACGACCCAGGTAGGGGGTCTTCTTCAATTCACCATATCCCGGCGCCGATCCGATGATGGGACCGGAATTGTCGGGACCTTGACCGCGGACGGTGGGACCGGTCATTGAACAGCCGACCGACATACTAACAGCAAACAGTGCCATCAGCCCCAAACACCATCGAGATCGCATGTCGTTTCTCCAAGCGTAAAAGCTGCCCCCGCCCCAACCTGCGCGCAGATCGAGTTCGGACTTTGAGTACTTTTCAAATCGCCGACGCGACTTCGTCCACGGGCGAAGACATCGTGCTGTTCTGGTGTATCGGCAGTTTGCACCTCACAGCACGAATATTCCTCAAAGAAGCTGCAAACGGAATCCTGGCAATGATCGACCGTTCTTGCAGAAATCGCCTAATCGGAGTATTTTAACAGGGTTACGTGAGACTATCGGGCGATGTGCCGCCGGCCGTGCGGCAGCTTTGCGAGCGCCCTGTTCAAAGGAGTGTGGGTGAGTGTTCGTCGCAATTTCTTCTCAGTGTTTTTCCGATGTCACCTTCGCATCGGCCTGTCAGCACGCCGCCGATCTGGGCTATGACAAGGTCGAGCTGTGGCTGAACGAAGCCAGCGATCATTTAAAGCCATCGCAGGTCGCGGCCTCTCCTACCAAGTTCTTCCAGATTTATCGCGAAACGACCCGGCTATCGCCCGTCGCCTTCAATCTGCAGGAAGATGTTCAACCCGATATCTTCGAGAGCCTGTGCAAGGTCTCGAAGATGTTGAAGATCACTCAAATTACGATCCCTTCGGCAACGCTGGGAACTCCATTTAACGAAGAGATCGACCGCCTGCGCAGTCGGTTGGCCGCAGCGAATTCCGCCGGGATTCGCCTGTCGCTGAAGACCAAGTCAGGCCACCTGACAGAAGACCCGCAGACAGCGGTCGAACTGTGTCAGGCAGTTCCTGGCCTCGGACTGACGCTCGATGTCAGTTACTACATTTGCGGCCGTTATGCCGGTCAGAATTACGACCAGGTCTTCCCCTACGTCTATCACGTCCATCTGCGCGACACGACGCCCAGCCAAGTCCAGGTGCCTGTCGGTTTGGGAGAAGTCGACTACAGCCGGATCATCAGTCAACTGCGCCGCTTCAACTACAATCGGGCGCTCTCCGTCGAGATCCTGCCGGAATGGTTGCAGGGACAGGAACGAGCACTCGAATTGCGCAAGATCCGCATGTTGCTCGAGACACTGCTGTAGAAGCGTGTCGAGAAAATCGGCAATCGTCGAAGTGACACGATCGCGCTCATATCGATACGGGTGGCTGAGGTCAGCGTCGCGCCACACACAGAGGATTGCGATATCTGCACACACGGGAGGCAGTGCAGCACCGACCCCGGCCACTCGCCCAATAATCAGTCGCCTGCAATTGCGGGCTTCGCTGGGGGTTGAGTAATCGTTGGAAAAACGTTTCGGGGTGACGTTGCGTCCGCAGGGCCAGATTCATCCAGCAACGTCGGCTCCTGCGGCATTTCCACTCGGTCCGGATGTAGGACGCGATTCGACTCGCGCAACAGGAAATCGACGTTCATGAACGGTTCGGCCCCGACGTCGTGCCAGCGAATCTTACCTGCCGCGTCGATCAAGAATGTTCCGTGAAGTGGTGTTCCTTCGAAATCGTCAAAGGCATGATATCTCTTGAACAGGTCATGCGATGCATCAGAGACGAGTTGGAACGGGAACTGGCCGTCGTAACGGTCCTGCGCCTTCTTCAGATTCTCCACGTTATCTGTGCTGATGGCGACCAACGAAATTCCCGCGTCGGCGAAGTCTTTCTGTCGGGGTGCGAACGCCTGCAACTGTTCAGCGCAGTGCAGGCAACCAAACCCCAAGTAGAAGATCATGACAACGGGACGTCCCTGATACGTGGAGAATGCGTGCTGCTGTTGATTCGCATCGGGCAAGGACCAGTCAGGCGCAGTCATGGGTGACCAGGTGAGTGGTCCCAAGGTCGACAAGTCGGGCAATTCGGCGGCATTGTGGGCGACGGGTTTGGGTTTGCGCCAATCGTTTCCGAAACCCAGCGCCACAGCAATCGGTTGAAGCCGCGCAAACGGCGGCGCATCCAGGTCGATGGCTCCGGAAATCTCGCGCAGGCTTTCGAATTCCTTTTTGCAATCGTCCTTCTTGTCTTGTCGCCACAGTACCTCGACCAGGGCTGCCAGCGGACGAACCTGGTTCTTGCTTCTTCCCGCCCAGTCTCGCAGGCGTTTGGTCGCGGCGTCGGGTTTGCTCGCCAGCATTTCGACATGCGCTAGAAAGGCTTCATCGACATCATTGGCTTTGATCAAACGATCGAGTGCCTCTGCAGGCTTGTTGTCACTCAGCAGGACGTATCCCTGCAATTCATCGACGGCTCGTTCCAACTGTCTGATCCGTTCGGCAGTGGGTTGTTTGGCCTGGTTCTGCTTGGCTTCAACCCCTTTCGCGTCCGCGCCTTCGAATCGAGCTTTGGCGACGGCTTCGTCCACGGCCAAATCCGAATCCTGTTTTGTTCGCTTCAAGCGATTTTCCAGTATCGCCAGTTGAGCGCGTCCGTTCGCGACATCGTTCAAGCGGAAATAGGCGCGACCAACATGGCGGACGTACTTGATCTGCTCGAACGGATCGGTCGTCGGTGCCAGGACCTGCGTCTTGGCATCGGCGATCAAGCGGTCCCACAACTCGAACTGCGAGTATGTTTGAAACAATCGCATTCGTCCAAAGTGAGCACTCTTCTCACCGGGAAAGTGATTCCATTTGGGATGCTGCGGCAGGTCGATCGTATTGCGCGACAAGGTGATCGCATCGTGCACGCGGCCCAAGTACTGCATGTCCTTGACCAGCCACTCGTTGTTATGAGCAAAGTTGTGGATGCGGTCCGGAAAGATCCCTTCGCGAATCATGTAGGCATGATCGGTTCGGGCGGACGCTTCCTGATGCCAGGCGGCATCGAAGTACTGCTGCAAATCTGAGTAGGTGTGCCCGGACATATGCCACATATGAGCAATTCCCGGCGCGGACAGGCCACAACGCTCAGCCGAATTCACCGCCGTCTTGGCTTTGTCATTGTCCCACAAGTGGACGCGATAGTGATGCACGGGGTGATACGGATTGGCTGCCAGCACATCGTTCATCAAAGCATCGATCGCGTACGAGCCTGCCATATCCAGATCGCCACGATGTTGCCAGAGCGATAGACCCAACAACGCTTTTGCTTCCACATCATCCGGAAACTGGTAGATGATGTCTTCGAGCGCGTTGACGTAGTTCTTCGCGCGCGATTTGCGTTTCTTTTCGTCACCCGTTTCGGCTTTGTACCAGTTGTCGATTGCGTCGATATACCGGCGTTCGCGGTCAGTGACTTTTGCTTTGCGTTTGACCGCTTCGGCAATGAAGCCTTTGGCACGTTGGTCATTGTTCACATTGGCGAGGGCCATGCCGAAATACGTGATCGCGCAATCGGGATCGAGCTTTGCGGCCTGACGAAACGAGCGTTCGGCTTCAAAGTACCAGAAGCCGTGCAACTGACCGATTCCCTGATTGACGAACTGTTGGACCAGCGGATTGGTGGTCGTGACCGGAAATGTGACGCGTCCCGTGGTTCCTAACAGCGACGGAGCGTGACGCGAACCTTCGTCAAACGTTTCGCCATGCATCGAATGGCCGGGGGCTTTGACGTTTTCCGGGCTGATCGCGCTGGGGATCTGATCTGAATCGGCCGCCCACAACGCGGTTGGAAACACGAGGGTGATCAGTGCCAGACATCGAATCATGGTCAACTTTCGCGAAGGACACCATTGCATCAGGCCGCGGCCAGATCAACTTCCCAGCAGTTGAATCAACAGCCGTTCCAGTTCTTCACCGCGTGCGGTGGTCGAAACTACTTTACCTTCTTTGTCCACCAGAAATGCTGCAGGAATGGATGAAACGCCATATTTTGTGGCCAGCGTTACCTTAACTCCGTCCTGTTTTTTGTCTGCATTGTCGACAACCTGAATCCAGGGCAGGTTTTCTCGTTTGACGAATCGTTGCAGCGCGCCGCGATCCTCGTCCAAGCTGATCGCCACCACATCGAATCCGCGATCATGAAAACGATCGTAGTTGGCTTTCACATTGGTCAGTTCGGCGACGCATGGGCGACACCAGGTCGCCCAAAAATCGACCAGGACGACCTTCCCGCGGTAGGAAGACCAGTCCAATTCGCCTCCAGTCAACAGTTGGCCGTACAGGTCCATCGTATTGCCGGGCAGTCTCAGTCGATTTGCCTGACCTTTGAAACTGGCCTGATGGCCACGCAACCGTTCGTCGTCCGACTTAGCGAACAGTTCGGCCATCTTGTCGAACATGCCGGCGGCCCCTTCGGTGTCGCCGATCTGCTGGAATCTCTGAGCGACAAACATTGCATCACCAATCGATTGCTGTGAACCTTTCAGATCAGCCAGTTGAGTGAGCGATTCGTCCGCCAGACCTTGTCGTTCCTCAGGCGACATCGATTTCAGTGTCATCGCGCGCGCTGGGATCCAGAATTCGTCGGCGACACTGGAAACCACTTTGCGTTGATCCTGACGCATTTGACTGATCGTCTTGACGGCGTCTTTCGCCTGCGATTCTCGTTCGGACTCACTGCTCATCGGGTTCGACACGAGAGTCATAGTGGCCATCAACTTGGTTATCGCGCCTTCACGCAAGGCTTCATTGTCCGCTTTCAAACTGAGAAGCTTGTCGCCGGCCCGCACTAGCGCACGTTGCTCACGCAGGATTTGATCAAAGTCAGGCTGCCCTGACTGCTTCTTCTCTCGCACCCGTTTGATGAATTCCAGAATCTGGGCTGGATCACCTTCAGGAACTTTGAGTTTCGGATCCGTCTCTTCAACCTGAGCTGTACTCGAACTGTTTGAACCGCCCTTGTTGCATCCTGCCAGACCAAACACCAGCAACGGCACGATTACACCGAACGACACGATTGTCCGCATCCAAAATTGACATCCAGGCATTTCAGCATCCCAATGGAAAATGTTTGCCTTCAGGATACCTTGCCCGACAGACAGAATGCCAGCAGCGTCGGCATTCGACGCAAAGTCCTTGTGGACTGTGTTAGCCGTTGGCGGCAGTCGTTCGCGCTCTGCTATCAAGCCGTGATCAATTTGCGCAGTTGTTTCAGGTGTCTGGGAACAGCAACGAATGGGTCTTCGTCTGATTCATATTCCAAGACCAGATAGCCGCGGTAGTTTGCTTCTTGCAGGATCTTGACGACGCGGGCCAGGTCAGCGGGTTCTTTCTTCCCGCCGGGCATGACCTCGACTTTGACCTGGGCATTGATTGTGTAGGGTGCGATCTTCGCCAGATCGCCATACGGGTCCGCGGTGTGAAAATTGCCGCCGTCCAGGTTCACTCCAAACCAGGGTGACGGTCGCACGGCGCGGACGATGGACAACAATTGTTCGGCCGTCGCGGTGATGCCTCCGTGGTTTTCCAGTGCGAGGCAAACTCCCTTCTTTGCGGCATATTCCAGAGACTCATTGATCCCTTGAACACAGCGCTCACGGGCGGCCTCTTCTGTGTCACCCTTGGGGACGTTGCCGGCGAAGATGCGGATCACCGGTGCGCCCATTGCCGCTGAATGATCAATCCATTCGCGGCACATTTGAAGGTTGCTCTGACGCGCTTCGCCTTCGGGCAGGCAGAAATCATTTCCAATCGCCGTGCCTGAGATATCCAGCCCCAGGCGAAACGTACGCTCTTTCAGGCTGAGCAGATATTCGGGCGAGATCTCCTTGGGAAAGTAGTAGGCCGTCAGTTCGGTTCCATCCAGGTTTTGTTCAGCACAGAAATCGATGAAACGTTCCAAGGAGTATGGAGCAGCGGCGCGTTGAGCTGGTTCGGCACGTTTGGGCAGCATGCGATTGAACGAATAGGCGGCCAGACTCAGTTTCATGTGCGGTTTGCCATTCCGCGTCAAAGGCTCGGCAGCTGGCGAGGTTGTCGGTGCGGTCAGCATTGATGCGGCCGAGGCGACAGCCAGGCTGCTACCGAGAAACTGACGCCGTGTGACGTTGGGAACTGAGAACTGCATTTCCGAACCTCCCGACTGAAGTTGATCGCGCGTTGATTCCACCCTGAAACGACTCAAATCGATTGTTTGCCAATCATGGTGCGGAGGATTACCTGACACCGTGACTGAAATTGTGAGGCGGGTATTGTGCCCCGGATTCCGACTTCGTGAAAGCGAGTCGCTGGAAATGCCCGCAGCGGGCGTTCAAGATGAGCTACCGTGTACGATTTGACTGATTGCGTCCTCAAGTGCTGAAGCTGCAAATGGCGAACGATTCCGCGACGCTGGTCGTCGATCAATTGTGTAAGAGTTATCTGACAACCGAAGGTCCACTCTCGATCCTGCGTGGCGTCGATTTGCAGATGAGCCGCGGCAATGCCCTGGCCATCACAGGGCCGTCAGGTTCAGGCAAGAGCACGCTGCTTTACATCATCGGTGCACTCGACACTCCTTCGTCCGGGCACATCTCGTTGAACAATCAAGAGCCGTCCTCGTTGAACGAGCAACAGCAGGCTCAGTTTCGAAATCAGCAGATCGGGTTTGTCTTTCAAGACCACCACTTGTTGCCTCAGTGCACTGTCCTGGAAAACGTGTTGATTCCGACGCTGGCTGGTCGCGGCGCTGACGCGGCTGCGGAAAACCGGGCTCGCGAATTGCTCACTCGTGTCGGACTGCAGGATCGATTGACGCATTTGCCAGCGCAACTGTCTGGGGGCGAGCGCCAGCGAGTTGCCGTATGCCGTGCCTTGATCAATTCACCCGTTTTGCTGCTGGCCGATGAACCGACAGGCAACCTCGATCGAGCGACCGCCGACAGTGTTGGGACACTCTTGCTCGAACTGAACCGCGAACAGAACACGTTGTTGATCTGTGTCACGCACAGTGAAGAACTGGCCCGGCGGTTCCCTCGAAGGTGCCATTTGAACGATGGCCGGCTTGAGCCCTATGAAGGAAGACAATGAATTCAATCAATCCGTTGCACAGGCCGATCCAGTCACAGTTCCTTCTGCTGTTTTTGGTGACGCTGTTTTTCGGTGGTCCCGCCTGGGCGCAAAAGGAGGCGCTATACGACAGCGTCAAGAAACGGGAAGCCGCGACTTGGGAAGTTGCCCGAAAGATCTGGAGCTTTGCCGAGCCCGGTTACCAGGAATTCCAATCATCAAAGTTATTGGCGGATGCGCTGGAGCAAGCCGGATTTAAGGTCGAACGAGCTGTCGCGGATATTCCAACGGCGTTCACTGCCACGTACGGCGAAGGGGCGCCGGTGATTGCGATTTTGGGCGAATACGACGCCCTACCTGGACTCTCTCAGCAGGCCGTTCCGGAACAGGTCACCCGCGAGGGAGCGACTTATGGACATGCCTGTGGCCACCATTTGTTTGGGGCCGCGTCTGCCTCGGCTGCGATCGCCGTTGCCGAGCAGATCAAGGCGAAGCAATTGAAGGGCACGGTGCGGTTTTACGGATGTCCCGCCGAAGAGGGCGGCAGCGGCAAAGCATTCATGGTTCGAGCTGGGCTGTTCAATGACTGCGATGCTGCGTTGCATTGGCATCCCGCCAGCCGGAACACGGCTGGTGATTCCTCGTGCCTGGCTCGAGCGGCCGTTAAGTTCCGATTCCATGGCGTTAGTGCTCATGCTGCTGGGGCGCCTGAACTGGGTCGTTCCGCGGTCGATGCGTTGGAACTGACCTGTCACGCCTCGGAACTCATGCGTGAACACACACCCGATCTGACTCGAATCCATCATGTGATTACTGCGGGTGGCTCGGCTCCCAATGTCGTCCCCGACTTCTCCGAGGTCTTTTTTTATGTGCGGCATCCCAAGGCCGACGTCATCCGCGAACTGTATCCGCGACTGGTGAAATGTGCTCAAGGAGGTGCGCTTGCGACGGAGACAAAGCTCGACGAGGTCTATCTGGGTGGAACGATGGAATTGTTGCCGAACGATCGACTTGGCCAAATTGAATTGGCCAATCTGCGGCAACTGAACGATTTAAAGTACGACGCCGAGCAGACTGAATTTGCCCTGCGAATTCGATCAACGCTGCCGAAGCCGGCGCCACTCGAATCGATTTACCAGATTGCCGACACCAGTGGCGAGATCGGGAAAGGCTCAACAGACGTCGGCGACGTGTCGTGGGTCGTACCGACCGCGGGATTCACTACCGCCTGTTACGTTCCTGGAACGCCCGCACATTCCTGGCAAGCGGTCGCTGCCAGCGGGACCTCGATCGGTAAACAAGGAATGCAATTGGCCGCCAAGGTATTGGCGGCGACGGCTTGGGACTTGATGCGTCAGCCAGAAATCCTGGCGGCGGCCAAGGCGGAACACGCGAAACGAATGGAGGGGCGAAAGTACGAACCGCTCTTGTTGCCAGGCCAGAAGGCCCCGCTGGATTATCGCAATTTGCCTGGTGTCCAGTAGCCAACCGATTCATTCTGTATAAAGCGAGAAACCAACCGGTTTTGATGCGGGCGACGCAATCGAAGTCATGCCTCCACCTAACAGAGGTTGAGAGAAACGTGAATTGAATGTAACGTTTCTGTTGTGCGCGACTTGGATCGATTCAAACGGGAATTAATCGATCCCGCGTTTCACCGCGATCTTGGACAAGGAAGTCGATTTGATTCTGACTCGCTCTATTCGCCGCAAGCTGGTGATCGGGTTGGCACTCGTCTTTGCGATGGTTGTGCTGCTGTCGATAGCGGGTCTGTCGGCTCTGTACGCGTATTGGAGCGTCGTTGATCATTTGCGTTACAGTCGCGATCAAGAGCCACACCCCACCGAATTAGCGGTGGCAATGCAGGGATTGTTCGAGCCGCTGGTCGAACATCAACCTGAAACAGACGAGCAGGGGTTATTTCGCCCTAATTTCAAATTGGTGTTGTTATTCGACGACCGTTTGTGGAATGAACGTCGCAAGCGAGTTAGTGACGAATTGCTTGAGTTCTATCGGCGCTGGAATCTGCAATCGACGGGTGAGGACTCGACGTTGCTCGCCGTTAAAAAATCAACGCTCGACCAGATCACGAACCGTCTGCAAATGCTCGACGAGAATCGAACTCGATGGCTTGAACATCCTGATCAACGCGACCAGATGCTGCGGAATATGTTGTTCGACGTGGCTGATCTGCAGACGTTGGTTCAATTGCTGCCAAACCCTGGCAGCGTTGTCGATTCCACCTTGCACGGTTCTGGCGATGTGATCGAGTGGCGGCTGTGGCTGATCGGCGGTCCAACCGCCGTCGTACTGATCCTGTTTTTCTGCCTGATTTATTTTGGCTACCACTGGATTCTGATCCCGATCCGGCAATTGCACGAAGCCGCTTCGCGCGTGGCGAACGGCGACTACAGCTACCGGCTGAAACTGTGCGGTCGAGACGAAATGGTCGAACTCGCCGAGATGTTCAACAAGATGACGGCTCGTTTTCAGACCGACAAAACCCGCTTGGGGCAGGAGGTCGAAGAACGCAGTCGTGCGATCTTGCGGAACGAACGGTTGGCGGGAATCGGGTTCTTTGCGTCGGGGATCGCGCATGAAATCAATAATCCGTTGCAGGCGATTGGTGCAGCTGCCGAATCGTTGACAGGACGGTTGGGTGAAGGATCGCTGGGAGGAGAACTACCGACGGAAGATCGCGAACTGTTGTCTACCTACCTGACGATGATCGAGCGTGAGGCCACTCGTTGCCAGCAGATCACGTCGCGCGTGCTGGACTTTGCCCGTGGCACGAACGGGCCAAAGACTCGACAAGACCTGACCAGAATCGTGAACGAAGTATTGGAACTTGTTTCTCACATGAGCAAGTTCGACAACTGCAAAGTGATCTTTGATCGCAGCAAACCTCATCCGGTCGATGTCAGCGCCGCGGAAATGAAACAGGTCGTGCTGAACCTGGTGGCGAACGGACTGGAAGCGATGAGTGGTGTTGGAACGATGACCATCGAAATTACTGACACGGTGGACGAAGTCGTGCTGACCGTGCAAGACAATGGCGTCGGGATGACGGCCAAAGTTCTGGAAAACCTGTACGAACCGTTCTTCACCGAAAAGCAGAACGGAAAAGGGACAGGCTTGGGGCTGTCGATCACACATCGCATTGTGAGTGATCACGGCGGACGGATCGAAGCAACCAGCGAAGGTCCCGGTCGTGGTAGCACGTTCCATGTGCATTTGCCGCGCTGTGCCAATTCCGCGAAAATCTCCGCAGCGTGACCTTCGCACCAGTTGACGCGTCTTTAGATTGATGCTTGCCGCTCATCTTTTGCCTGAAACGTGATAGTTGCTCCAGACGCTGGCGAGCGAGGCCGGACGCCAGTCGCACACCTACTGTTAGATTCTTGCTGTAACTAGAACTGTCCGATGACCAATCCTGACTTGCTTTCGACGTACGACTATCCATTGCCCGAAGATCTGATCGCAAAACAGCCTTTGGAGCAGCGCGACGGTTCGCGGTTGATGGTGCTCGATCGCAGTGCCGCCTCGATCACGCATCGCACATTTCGCGATCTGCCCGAACTGCTGCAGCCGCATGATTGCCTGGTTTTGAACAACAGCCGCGTTCTGCCCGCTCGACTGTTTGGCATGCGCACGGTGACGGGCGGGAAGTGGGAAGGGTTGTATCTCAACTCGACCTCCAGGGGCCTCTGGCGGTTGATTGGCCAGACGCGTGGTTACCTTCGTCTGAATGAAACTGTCACACTTACCGATACCGATGGTGAGACGCTGGAGTTGCGGCTGATTGAAAAGGAAGACGATGGCGTTTGCCAGTACGAACCGTCTTGTCAGGAAAGCGTTGTCGACCTGCTGCAACGCTTCGGTACGGTGCCGTTGCCACCGTATATGGATCGCAAGCAAGCCACTGCGTTGGACTACGAACGCTATCAGACGACATATGCTCAGTCGCCCGGTTCCGTCGCCGCCCCTACAGCCGGTCTGCATTTTACTCCCAAACTACTCGAAGCCTGTGCAGATCGAGGGATCCGTCGCGCCGAGGTCACATTGCATGTGGGAATCGGGACATTCCGCCCGGTCTCGGTCCAGAACCTGAACGACCATCGCATGCACACGGAATGGTGCGAACTGCCTTCAATCTCGGCGGACGCATTGCAGCAGACCCGAGCAATTCGTGGCAGCATTGTTGCCGTGGGAACCACCAGCCTGCGGACGCTCGAATCGGCTTACATTGCCAATCAAGCATCTACAGCAACGGGCTTTCAGGCGTGGCAGGGCGAGACCAATCTGTTCATCCGCCCGCCGTATCAGTTTCATTCGGTCGATCGGTTGCTCACTAATTTCCATCTGCCGAAATCGACGCTGCTGATGTTGGTGTCGGCCTTTGCGGGATTGGACTTTGTGATGGATGCGTATCACACCGCGATTCGTGAACGGTACCGCTTTTTCAGTTATGGCGACGCCATGCTGATTCTGTAATCGCCGCGCGTTCCAGCCCGCCTGGTCTCGTTATTTTGACAGGATGACAATCTGCGTAACTTCGTCTTGGAGCTTTCGGCCGTTTTGGCTAGTCTCCGCGCCAAGGATTGTTTCTTTGGCCGAAGTTGCGGTCGGGAATGTTTGTCGTAGAAAGGATTCGAGACCGATGATGACCACCGGGGGCCTGCTAGTCGGATATAGGGATACGCTGTGGCGGACGACACTGATCGCCGTCGCGATGACAAACGCATGGGCAGTCATGGGGCCGCCTGTGATGGGCCAGGGAACGCCTGCGCTGCGAGCGTCGCACTCGCGCGATCGCACGCGTGAATTGATCGACGACTATAGCAATTTCTCGGATGACAATTTCGATCGCACCCGTCAGCCCGACAATCGTCGGCCCGCGAATCAGGGAAACATCGATCCCAAAGTCGTGCATAACCTGATGCAGAAGCTGGCGAACAGCCTGACTCAATTGACCTATGCCCTGAATGATCAGATGGGACAAGTCCCGGGTGCGCGGCAGGTCTACACCGAGGCGTTACGCTTGAGCGGTACGGCTGTCGCCATTCACAAACGGGCCGACAAGTATGGGGTCGACGGTTCGATGCTGGACGACTTGCAGCAACTGGATGCCGACTGGCGCGAGCTGGCCTATCGCATGGACAATGTACGGGGCCTGTCGGCGGACGCACGCGACCTGATGGCCGACATCAACGAACAAGACCAGCACATTCGCAAATTGGTGAACATCCAGCCGCAGCTCGATCGACGCCAGTTGAATTTGAAGGCCGCCGGACTGGCCGCCGACTTGGAAAACCTGCAAGAAGACATCACTTCCGAAATGGGAAACAACCAGGACTCACAGAACTATCGCCGATCGATCAGTCGCCTGCGCCAAGTTGTCCTGAACCTGGTTTCGATCGTGCGCGATGACCGCTCCGACTCAGGGCTGATCGTCGAAGAATACAAGCAATTCGAAAAGCAATGGGCTCCGCTGGCGACAAAACTGCGATCTGAAGACGATCGCTACATCGAACGTGGCCTGCGTCGTGTCGCGGCCTCATCCGACGAGATTCATCAACTGCTCCTGCTGCCGCGACAGACTGACCAATCGCGGTTCGCGTACCTTGCCAAAGCGCTAAAGAAGGATATTGACGAGTTCTTCGAGCGCACTCCGCTCATCCTGGTCATGCAACTGCCGAACGCGAAGCAGGCGTTGCCCGTGGCGGAACAGTTCTACGGCGCTTGCTCTCGCTTCATGGAGACTGTCGATCGTAATTCGGATCAAGCCGACATCGCCGATTCGTTCCGCCGCATCGAACAAGCTCAACGCGCGTTCAACGAGGTCTTTCGTGACGTTGATAGCGATCGAGCCGTCGCCGTCCTGAATCGGATCACACAAAGCGTTAACGGACTGCGAGCGGCACTTCACATTCAACGCGACGATTTCGACAATCAGGCCGCTGCCGACCTGGCAGCGTCGATTCAGAACACAACAGAACAACTGGAAGCCGCCACCAAGCACTGGTTGGAACAGGACCGCCAGCAGTTCACTCAAGAATGCCTGCAAGACACCGCTGACATGACCGATCGAGCGGCGCGGCTGCATGACGATCTGTTGAAGGGTAAACCCATAGGCGAACTGCGAACTGAAATGACCGAACTGTACGAGAACTGGCGTCGCGTGTGGAATTACCTGGTGAAATGCGACACCGAGGACCGGCAAACGCTGAGCCGATTGTCGGTGAACTTGACGCCTGCCATGGTCGAGTTGCGCACGATCATCATGCAGTAACACTGCGGCAATAAATCAAAATCGACAGCCCCGGATGTTCGTCATCTGGGGCTGTTTTGTTCTGACGACAACGACGGGACGTCCATTTATTGGAAAACCAAAACTCGAGCATGGAGACGGTCACACTCAAGCGCCGAGTTTCTGAATGGAGCAATCGTCGGAAAGATTTCCCCTGGCGATCTCGACCAGATGCTCGTGATGCGTAAAGAAAATGACCTGGCGGCGCTGCCCAAATCGGGCCAGCACGCGCAACGCTGCCGCGGCGCGGGCGTCGTCGAACTGGATCAAGATGTCGTCCACAATGAAGGGCAGTTGGTTGCGTGGGGCTGCTTCCAGTTCCAAACTGGCCAGTCGCAGTGCCAGATACAGTTGGTCACACGTTCCTTCGCTCATTCCATCGACTTTGACCAAGTCCTTCCCGCCCGCCCGCACGCCGACCAGAATTGATTTGTTGCCTTCCTCATCAACTCGCAATCCGTCAAATGCACCCAGTGTCAGTTCCTGAAACAACGCGCTGGCGACCTTTAAAACAGGTTCGCGTGTCTTCTCACGATAACGTTCGATGGCAGTTCGCAAGACCACGCTCGCCAGCTTGACGCGGACAAACTGCTGGGCATCGGTCCGAATTCTCGCCAGCCATTGACGCTGTTGCTCTTCGGCTTCGGCCGCTTCGGCGCTGCCATCGATCTGTGACAGTTTTTCGTCACAGCCGCCCAGTTGATGGATCAATTGTTCACGGTCCGCCGTCAACGTCACCGACAATGCATTGAGTTCCTGCCAATGCTGCTCGAGTGCTTCGATGGTCTGTTGACGCACTTCATCAACGAACGCTTCAATTGGCGTCTCGACAGCGAGACCTTGCAACCGCTCGCGTAGCTGTTGCAGTTGTTGATCTACCGAATTGCGTCGCTGTAATTGTGTTTCGACACGCTCCAAATCGGGCAGCACCAGTTCGTAGGTCTCGGGCCAATCAGCACCGTTTGCTTCCGGCAAACTGATCCCTGAGAACTCGCATAGCGGTGCCAGTAGGTCTGCAACCTGTTGGCAAGTGGATTGCGACTGCACCAATTGGTGTTCGAATTGCTGCTTTCGCGCCAATTGCTGGTTTAGCTTCGATTGATTGCGCTGACTGGATGTCAACTTTGCCTGCAGATGCGACACGGCTTCGGCGACAGGACGATCGACGTTTTCGGGTGCAATCTGCTGACACACCGATTTGACTTGAGCATGGAATCGCTCGGCGTCGGCGTCGATTCCATCGATTCGCTGGCGCAATTGATCGGCCTGTCGCTGATGGTCCGTGATTTCACCCAGCGTTTCGACCAGCACGGATGCCTCGTCGGGCGACACATTCGGATCAAGATTCAAGCCGGTGATCGCCTGTTGCCACTCAGCTTGCCAGGCCGCCAGATCCGCGCTGGCCTTTTCTGCCGCTGCGGACGATTCAGCGAGTTCGTCGGTGAGACGGACGATCACTTCTTCCAGCATTGTTCGCTGCTGCTGCAATTGATCGTCGCGTTCGATTTGCTGTTCGGCGCGCTCCAGCAGATGCGTCAATCCGTGAGCTTGATCCCGGGAGTTTTCAATTCGAGATCCATCACTCGGCGGCGGTTCCCAGCCGAAGGAAAGCTGCTGCCGAGATGCGGCTGCATCGAATGCCGCCGTGCTTGCTGGGGCCGCCTTCTTGCGTCCCACATTTTTTTTGGGCGGTGGAACGACGGGGCTGGCCGATTCGTCGATCAGCAACGAACGCACGCTGACGAAATTCCGGTTAAGCCGCATGCGCAGTTCGGTCAACTCAGCGGCGCGGCGGGCGCGCAAGTCGTCGTTCTGCAACACGGCTTCTCGACGAAGTATCCAGGTCTGCATCTCATGCGGAGATCCCGCGACCGCGTTCAGCCCTTGCCACTGATTCTGCCAATCCGTTTCCAACGCCAGCCGCCGAGCTTCCAGCTCGGCAATACTGATCGATGCCTCGTGTTGACGCGACTCGTTCGCGGCGAGATCCGAGATCAATTCGGCGAGCTTCGCGACACGATCTGCGTGGTCTCGCAATAGATCAGCCAAGTGATCCGATTCGGTCATGCGCTGATCGAACGACACCAGCAATTGATCGGGAACGGCCGCCCCCATTGCTATCGCGGTACGAATCTGGTTCCAATCGTCATCGCGACGAGTCCGTGCGGCGGCCAGGTCGGTTTCAATCGGAATCTGAAAATCGCGACGTAGGCGTTCAATCTCGCGTTCGCAGATCGTGTGGTCGCGCTCCAAGTCGGACAATCGATGTCGAACGAGCGTGATCTCCTGTTGGGTTTTATCGAAGGCTGTTGCCCACGGTTGGATCATCACCGAATCGAGAACCGTCAAGGCACGCAGTTCACCCAACGAGCCATTCCAAACCCCCAACCGATCTAACTGGGATTCGGTTTCGAATTGAAGTTGCTCCAATTCGCTCTGCAATCGCATCTGTTGGCCTTCCAGATCACCATCGTTGCGCGTCTGTCGAACGACTTGCCGCAATTCGTCCAGCGCCGCGGCGTTGGGAAGGTTGGCCAAGTCATGCTGAGTTTGTTGCAGTAAATCGCTCAGTTGCTGATGACGACGTTCGGCTTGCTGCAGGGCTTCGGTCAGTCCTGCTTGTTGCCGTCCGAGTTGGCCGACCCGGACACGTTGCGTTCGATCGAGTGCGAAATCGGGGGCGGGCAACATCCTCGCATCTGGTCCCAACGATTGCTGCAATTGCGAGACCGTCGCGTGCTGTTGGTCAAACTGCTTAACCAAACCCAGTCGATCCTGTTGGGCTTTCGAATAGGATCCCCACTCGATGAACAGTCGATTCAACTCATCGGCGCGATCGAGCAAACCTGTAGCGACTTGCAATTGATTCAGTTCCTGCTGAATCTGGGCCAGTGCCGCGGTTGCCGCTTGTCGCTGTTCGATGGAATGCCGTATCTGCAATGCGGCTTCTTGTCGGCGCGCGACGAAGTCGGCCTGCAACGGACGAACGTCAGCGAGATCTTCGAGTTGAGCGGACAGCGTGTCTAGCTGAGACACAAGCGGCCAGGCTTTGCGCCACCGCCCGATCCGATCCAATTCATCCGTGTTGCGATGGATCTGTCCCGCCAGTTCATTCAATCGCGATTGAACCTTTTGCCGGGCTTGATCCGATTCTTCCCACGTTGCCACAGGCAGTAGTTTTTCAAGGACAAGATCGCGTTGAGTCTGCCATTCAGCGATCGCCACGTTCAGACGCTGTTTTTTGCCGAGCGGCCGGAACAGATCCAATGCTTCTTCACTCAGCTTCTGCTGAACGGCCGCCAGGTCCATGACACCGGAACCGGTGGCAAACAGAATTTCGCCCAGATCGCCACTGCCCATGGCAATGTCGTGGCCCCCCTGGACCAACTGCTCATAGTTGATCCCATAGCGATTCGAAAATGTCTCGACATCGATATCACAGACGACCTGCTGCCACTCGGCGGCATCAATGACCGTCGTATCGTCGCCTGCGCGCAGCGAATCCTTGCGAGACTTTCTACGAATGACTTCGAAACTTCGACCCGTTTCGTCGCAGACCATTCCACCGATCCGCAGGTTCGGATTGGCGTGAAGGAAGTTGTCATCCGTCCGTTCGTCGATTCCAAACAGCAACTGCCGAATTGCCCGCAGGGTCGAACTTTTGCCGGCTTCGTTTTGGCCGTAAATCAGATGGAAGCCGCGTCCCAGCGGTAACCGAGTTTCGGTGAACCGGCCGAATGCCATCAAATCCAGTCTGGAAAGCCACATGTCGACACGATCCTTCGTTCATCATCGTAAAAATCGGATTCGTTCCCAATCGGGAATCCGCAAATGCATTTCCTGATTGCCAACGCGCAGCGTTCCCGGCTTCGATGGCAAATGAACCAGGAACGGTTTCCCGATCAGAAGCGCACGTTGGACAGCCGGTTTCTCCCAGCGTCGACTGTCGTGTGAAACAGGACTGTTGTCGCCCAGCACGAAATACTCGTCATCACCCAATTCGTGGGGACGGCTGACCGCATGACGGCTGCGGGTGTCGGTGTAGTAGATATCGCGATAAAGTTTTAGATGACTCACCTTAATGTTGACGCCGCGAGCACCGAATCGAACCGGATGCCGCGACGGTGCAGCATCTTCCTGGACTTCAAACGGCCACGGTGCGAAGACGGGCTTGCCGTCGATCGCGACCACCACTTGCTGATCGAAGATTGACACTTCGACCTTACCGCCATCGCTGACAAACGAGCCCGGCCACTGTGCCGTGGCGACGGCTTCGGTGCCGCTGCGGATCCCCATCGAATGGGAACCGAACGTCGACTGGGGATCAATGTACAAATTGATCTCGCGGCGGATGACATCAAAAACCACAGAGAAAATTGAAGACCCGTCGGTCGACTCGATGACGAATTCGCCGGAACCGCCCTGTAGCTTGATGTCGGCCGAAACCATCAGGTCTTTGACGGGGTTCGGCGTCGGAGCCTCGTCAGGCGGGTTGTAACCATACTCATCGTTGACGGGAATCACGTGTGACGATTCGTACAGGTCGACGACCGCGTCTTGAAACTCTTTGTCGTCGCTCAAGTCCAAAAGTTTGCGTGCGACCGATTCGGGCAGCGCCCCCGTGACGCTGAACAATCGTTTTTTGACGTTGTACTGCAAACCGGCGGGCGGCAATGTTTTGGTATCCGCGTCTTCAGGCCAGGTCGCCAACGGCACGGACGTTTCGTGCTGACCACCCGAGCGCACCCAATGCCGATACTCAACCCACGCCATCGGATCTTTGTCAGGTCGACGGACATCTTCACCGCGGAATTGAAACGAGGAACCGACAGCCTTCCAGGTCAGCGGCTTTGAGCGATCTGAACCCGGCGCGTCCGGTTCGACGATTTGCCAGTGAGTTCGAAAGTCTTCGTCTTTGGCGGGCCGAAAATCGTGGTCATGCACCAGAATCCGTGTCCCGACCTGTTGGCGATAGTTCTTGCGCGCGATTTGTCCGTCGATGATCACGTCACCATCTACGATCTGGACGCGTTCGCCGGGCAGTGCGACCGTTCGTTTGACGTATGCCTCGGTCGGTCGAAACGGATTGCGAAATACGATGACATCCCACCTCTGCGGAGATTGATAGAGGTAGGCCTGTTTGTTTACGAGCAGTTGATCGCCGTGGTTTCGCGGCACGTCGGTCAGATCGATACCCGGTTGACCGCAATTCGGGCAGACTGCATGGGCGCGATTGGCAGACAATGAATCGACATCAGCTTCTTCGTCGGTGTCGTAAGCGGTGCCGAACGGGAATGTGACCTGGCACGTCGGGCAGACCACGCGCTTGTGAAACCCCAACAGGCAGGGCGCCATCGAACCGGTCGAAATCATGTAGCCTTCGGCGGCAAACGCCCGGAACAGCAGCACGGCGATAAATAGCGATACGAACGCTTCGGCCAAGGCCCGCATGGTACCACGCTGGTCGGTATCAACAGACGTCGGCGCCGCGTCAGTTCCACTTAGCGGCGTAGGCGGCGACAGTTCACTCATTCAGACCAACCATGGACAAGCACAGACTCCATTCCCCAAAACCGCGCACAAAAAGAACATGCCACCGTCTGCAGGGTTGACGACAAACTCTCTTGGACGTGGGGATCTGGGATTCTACTCAAACGTCTCTTAAGCGGGAAATACCAGCGACAGATTGTCCCTCGGTCATGATCAACGGAGCGTATTGTCGCTAAGTGCATCTGGTGCGCCACTGTAACTTCTTGCAATTCATTTTGTTCACTGGGGTTATGCACATGAATCCTACGCGTTCAATGCATCACCTATCCGAATTAGTCGGGCAACTCCGTCTTCGCGCAACTCCAGGCGATTGGTATCTTTTCGCGCCGCGCGGGTTAGCTTTGAGGCGCGGAATCCCAAACATCCGGTCAGGATCGACCGGCAGGGTGCCTTATCCACGGAAGGTTGAGCGATGTCATTGGCCACACTGCGATGGACAACTCTGGCGACGATGCTGATGTTTGGCCTGACGGGTTGCGGCTACTTCCAGCAGGCATCGAACGACGATGACATGGATTTGACCGAGATTGAAGACTCGGACAAGCCCGAAAAGGGCGATTTCGCCAGCAATGTGCTGTCGCAGGAATTTTCGTCAGAGCCCGCCGAAGGCGAACTCGAACTGAAGCTGAAAATCGGCGACAGGTTCCCATTGCGCAAGACGGTCGAGCACCGACTGACGCAAACTGATAAAAGCGGTACGACTGTCAGCACGTCGCGGACAGAAATGCTGTTGACGCTGGTTGTCGAAGACGTGCTGGCAGATGGCCGGAAACAGATGGCTGTCCGCTACCATCGTGTGCGTCATGAACAGGATGTCGGCGGTCGGCGGGTGGCCTATTCATCCGAACGCGCGACGGATCCAGTTCCGCCTGAAGCGATGTTGTACGCAGGGTTGGCCAACAACGGATTTTCATTTTGGGTCGGTGCGAATAACAAGGTTTCCGACATCGTCGGCTTTAACGACTTTTTGAAGCGTTGCCTGCGGAACATCCCGGCGCAACATGCGACCAGTGTCCAGCAACAACTTGAGACGACACGCAGCGAAGAAGGAATCGCGAACTTTATCGATGACAGTATCGGCCTGCTGCCATACAGCACCGATCCCAGCCATCCCGCCGTCGCGGTCAAGGAAGGCTCGTATTGGGATTTGGAACCTCGCCGTTCCGACGCACCGATTCCGATGCTCGTCACGACGCGTTGCATGCTGAAAGAGTTGTCCGCCACAACGGCCGAGATCATGTTGACCGGCAATATTACCGGACCAAAGAACCCGGTCACGATGCGAAGTGCCGATGGGGATATGAAGGTGCTGGTCAAGGGTGGTCAGTGCAATGGCAGCTGTCGCGTCGATCGCAAGACGGGATTGCCCACACAATCGCAGGTCCAGCGCTATTTTGAACTGGCGATGGAGATGCCCAACGGACAACGCGTGCAGCAAAACAAGGAAACGATGAGTACCATCACCTCGTACCTGGACCAGTCTCAGCAGGCCGACGCCTCGGCGTCACAGCGAGTTCAACCGGCGAGTTTCCAGAATGCCGTGGGTACGGAAAGCCATCGGAAGGTGATTCCAGCCGTTGGTTCCCGTACGCACGTCAACGCGGAACGCTGACCAGCCACTTAGCGAGTGTTGGGACCCAGGAACCGCATCCAGCGTCGATCGCTGGCCGTTCCCGGTGCCGCACTAATGCTGTCAAGGTCCGCGAGCGAACTCAGTCCCAATCGACGCAGATGTTTCTGAATCGTCTCACGCTCGGCCTGAATCTGTGAACGTTCACGAGCCAGCCGTGCACGTTCGAGCGACATTTCGACTTCGCCCAAACGCACTTGGACGTCCAATCGTTCGATCAGCGTTTCGACACGAACCTGCATCTCGCCCGGCACACTTCCCAGTTTGGCCCAGTCGGTCGGCAGGGCAAACGTGTTGCGTGAGCGGTATAGCCGATTGACCTGGATGATGTACTCGTCGCGTTCGGAGATTGCACTCTTCAATTGATCGATGGTGGCGGAGACGAAGTCGACGTCTTTGGGAGGCGGCGTTTCGCACACGTCCTCAATGACCTCGGCGTCTTCGATCTTGGCCTGCGTCGTGGTCAGCGAGTTGTCTTCGCCCAGGATCTGTTTCTTGATCGCATCCCAACTGACCGACGCCGCGTCGATCGTCATGTTTGGATCAAATCCGTCGTCATCGTCTTCTTCATCGATCGTGACGGTCGGTTGTGGAGTCGGTGCGGGAGTCGGCTGGCCTGAGTTTGCCACCTGGTTTAGATGACGCAGGCGCGCTTCAAAGTCGGTTTCTTCACGTTGCGACGCTGCGTCACTGCGAGGCGCAGCATCGCTGCGGGGGACGACATCGCCGCGTTGCAGATTCAGCATCAGGTCATGGACGGCGGCCAATTGCGATTCGATGCGTGCGAGCGTTTCGCCTGGCTGCGATTCGTCCCATTGTGCGACCATTCGCTGCAGGTCGCTCGCGGCACCGGCGGGAATATCCGATGACTTGAACAGCGAACTGACACTCGCCGACGGTTGGGTTGTGGAGTGCGATCGGTCCGCGCCGGTCCGCTCAAGGCGATCCAGCTTTTCGACGGCATTCTCCAGTTCGCCCACAAGCGCGGAGATCAATTCGTCTTTTTGCTGGATGTCTTGTTGCAAACGAAGCAATTGCTCCGTCAGCCCACCGGCACCGACGGAGTCGTCGAACGTCGACGATCGCTCGATCTGGGAAATACTGTCACCAATTCATGTCTGCGATGTGCCATCCAAAGCACAAAGTTCCCGTTCTGCCCGATCGGAACGAAGAATTCCGTTCGAGCGACGAGAGTCCAAAACGGCCCCCTCCAATGGAATTTCAACAGCTATTGCCACGCGCAATATCTGAAGAGACTATCCACCGGATGAAATCAACTTATGTCAGGCGGGGGTAGCGCGCCACTCGTTTAAAAAAAACAACGCACGGTTTCACTTTGTTCAGGTATCATCTGTAGGGGTCGTGATGCCTAAACGCATCACGCTTCGAATTCTCCTGTGCCGGAAGCCGAGAAGGGTAAAGTCCATGTCGCGTATTCAGAACATTTTGGTGGGTGTCGATTTGCATCACGGCGACAGGCTGGCATCACCCGAAATCAGCGATGAGGCCAAAGCGGCGGTTGATGAGGCGCTACGACTGGCGGCGACATGGTCCGGAACTGTGACATTCTGTTCGATTCTGGACATTTCAGCTCAGACCCAAACACTGATCGAAGGCGACCAGCAGAACGTATTCAAGACGGTCGAAGACGTCGCGGCAAAGGTTCTCTCAGGCCTCGTGAAGAGCGCGAACGAACAGGGAATTGCCGCCGAGAGCGTCGTCCGTTTCGGTACCGCCTGGGAGGAACTTTCCAAAGAATCGGCCACGGGTGAGTACGACCTGGTGATGATCGGGACGCGGTCCAGATCACGCGCGTCACGCTTTTTATTTGGGAGTACATCCCAGAAACTGCTGCGCTATTCGCCTCGACCAGTCTGGGTCGTGAAGCCGGGAGTGCCGCTCGAAATCCGCACGATTGCCGCCGCCAGCGACTTCAGCCCGACCAGCCAACTGGTTGTCGACGAGGCGGTCACGGTGGCGCGAGCGTTAGGCGCCAGGTTGTACCTGCTGCATGCGGTCGATTTGTCCGACTTCCGTTACCTGAAGATTGCCGGAATGCGCGACGAACAGATGAGCGAGGCGGAAGTGCGGCTAAAACAGATCTCAGAAGACAAGCTTCGCGACCAATTGCAGCGCACCGATTTCCGCACATTGGCTCATGGCGTCAAAATCGAATTGCTGAACGGCGTGCCCGATACGATCATCCCGGAATTCGTGACAGCGAACGAAATCGACCTATTGGTCATGGGGACGAAGGGGCATTCTGATATCGCCGACATGCTGCTCGGAAATACTGTCGAACGAATCCTGCCAGGACTGCACGCGTCCTTGCTGGGCGTCAAACCAGCCGATTTTAAAAGCCCCTATGCGAAGTAATCGGATCGGATCGCAATTCCATTTGTCGTGAACATGTATTGAACAGCGGTGAAGTGCAATCGATCCCACCGTAGGTTTCAAAGAACGAACAAAGGGAACCAGGATTTACCCGGTTCCCTTTGTCGCTTCTGAGATTGGTCACTTCGTCAGAAGGGAGATCCTACTCAATGGTTCAGTGAGAAGGAGCCTGCATGACGAAACCTGGGTAGGCTTCGTTGCCGTGCTCGCCAATATCGAGACCTTCGATTTCTTCTTCTTTCGTCACCCGCAGACCCAAAGTGGCCTTGAGTAAGAACCATACGGCAAACGAGACGGGCAAGACATACGCCGCAGTGAGCCCCACCCCCTTCAGTTGAGTGATCAATTGAGTCGCGTCACCGCCAGTGAAAAGGCCCGGCTTTGTCGCCGTCATGGCAGCGGGAATCAGGGAGGCTTCGGCGAACAACCCGATGCAAATGGTTCCGAACACTCCATTCACCAGGTGCACGGATGTCGCGCCCACTGGATCATCGATACCAGCACGATCGAATGCCATCACAGCAATCACAACGACGACGCCAGCAATACTTCCGATGATCACGGAACTCCAGACCGTTACGAACGCGCACGGAGCCGTAATGGCGACAAGTCCCGCAAGACAGCCGTTCAAAGTCATTCCCAGGTCAGGTTTTCCCAACAGGCTCCAAGCAGTGATTGTCGCCGTAATTGTTGCGAAAGCGGCTGCCGTGTTTGTGGTCACAGCAACATGAGAAATGAGTGGAGCGTAGACAGCCATCGTGCTACCGGGATTAAAGCCGAACCAGCCGAACCAGAGCACGAAACAGCCGATGGTGGCGAGAGACATGTTGTGACCGGGAATCGCGGTCGGCTTGCCATCTGCCGTGTACTTACCGATGCGAGGTCCGAGTACTATGATACCCGCGAGAGCGGCCCATCCACCGATCGAGTGCACTTGTGTTGAACCGGCGAAGTCCGCGAAACCTCCACTTTGAAGCACGCCGCCGCCCCACACCCAGTGGCCGACAATCGGATAGATCACCGTCCCCATGAAGAAACTGAACACAATGAACGTGTGATACTTGATGCGCTCAGCAACAGCACCGGATACAATCGTGGCAGCCGTTCCGGTGAAGACAAGCTGGAAGAAGAATTTGGCGTTGAGCGGAACACCAGTCCAACCAATGGCAGCATAGTCACCTTTGTAGTCGGCAACCTTAGGACTGTTGTCTTCACCGCTGACAAACCAGAGGCCCGCTTGGCCGATCCAGCCACCGTCGCTTTTGCCTTCCGCTGGCTTGTCATTTCCGAACATTAGCCCCCAACCAATGACCCAAAAGGCGATCGAAGAAACCGCGAATACGATGAAGTTCTTCGAAAGGATGTTCACACAGTTCTTGGCTCGGCACATTCCGGACTCAACGGCAGCGAATCCCAGATTCATGAAGAAAACCAAAAACGCGGTGCTCAACACCCAGACAGTATCCATGCCGACTTTAAGATCTTCGACAGTCAGCGGAGCGGGTGCGGGAGCCGGCGCGGGTGCACCCTCTGAAGGTTTTGCCTCTGCTTTCGCATCGGGTGTTGCGGTAGTTGCTTCGGCGGCTCCGTCTTGCGCCAGAACGGGTGAATTCACCGACAGCGTGAGCAGTAACAACATCGCCGCAACGCCGGCGGAGACACACCGCCAGCCACCTAGAACGCTCAACATCTTCATCGTGCGCTTCCTCAAAGATTGCTCCGTACGATTACGTCGAGAAAAACAATTTCTCGTCCACCAAAGAGTGCCAATGAAGACTCGGGGCGCTCGCGACCTCTTGGCCAGTGCTCACGCCTTTTGCAAGCGGCGTGCCTGAAAAATGGGGCGAATGACGATGCCTGCGGCAACTTCCGCTCAGAACCGCAATTTCAAAGTTCCAAACGCGACGGCGAAAATACGAATTTCTTCGGAAATACCTGTAGGTGTATTCCCTGACACGCCCACCACTGCACCGCTATTGCTAGCGAAGCGCGCTTTTTAGCAAGATTCCTTAGCAAAGAAGCTGACGAAGTCCTCGCGTCGGCGGTCAACTGACGACTTGATCAGTAAAATCGAGGAGGGGTTGTTGCCGAGACGTTCGGATAGTGCGACGCTGCCCGATTTCGGTGCTCAAACGGACCGAAGATCGTCAGTTCTGACTCTTTCGCAAGGCACGCGGCATCACCATTCTGAGCCCGGCACGATCGCGAATCCCGCCGACCCGCCGCCGGGTCAGCCATCCCGTTGAGTGCGTTTTCCAGCTCCCAACGGGCGAAACGCATTACCATCCCGAACCCGACGCAATCGCGAATCCTGCCGACCCGCGGCCGGGTCACTGTCCGCGGACCAGGCCGTTGTCGCGTTCGATCATTTCTTCCAACTTGCGAACCTGAGATTCTCGCTGATTTGGTGCTGCAGATGCCCGGTATTCGGTGGTCCGGTTTGTCAGACTTTCCACCCAGAAATCCGCCAATTCGCGAATCTCAATCCGCTGGCTTCGCATCCAGTTGGTGAATTGCCATGAGGTCGCTTTTGAACCTTTCACATCCTCACGCGAGAAACCCCACAACATTCGATAGACGGCATCCACATCTGGGGCCGAATAGTGCATTTCCAATTCTTCCTTCAGCCATTTTCCATGATCGGGATTCATCGGTAGCCATTGGCGTAAGCCACGACGCGCCGAGGACCGCGCTTCTTCGTACGGACATTCGGCGAGAACCTCCACCAGCGCAGCGTAGTTGTCGGTCGCTGACAAAGCCCGAGTTCCCAGTTCCGCGATCTTGGGATTCTTCGTGCTCTGCACGAGTGCTTTCATCGTTTCCCCAATCGGTCGTTCTGCCTCAAACGACTTTTCGAAGACTGCCTGGTAGCGTCGCAATGGAATCAGTTTTCGCTTCACGGTCTCGCACCAATCCGGCAACGCGGCGATCGACATCGGATTTGAACGAACAATCGCAGCTCGTTCGGGAATGATGTTCAGTGCCATGTGATCGCCGATCTCGATCGACTTCCCTTCACGATTACTCATAAGAACGGTCCCCGAGACGACGTACAGCGTCGCTGTGTACCAGTGGTAGTCGTTCAGCTTTTGGTACTGAGACAAATCGCGCGGCATCACTTCCAAAGCACAAACGGTGTCGCCCGACCGCAGTTCCAATTTCCAGACGTCTTCACCAATGGCGATGGCAATCGCTCCTGGCACCGTTTCATCTTGCTTGGATGACTGCAGCAACACTCGCCCTCGTCCAATTCCGAATCCGGGCAGACCCACGTCGCGCGGGGTCAAAACTTTCACCACCGACTCGCCAACTAACGTCGAACGAACGTTGAGTTTCTGAAAATCAAAAATGCCGTCGTACGGCTCCAGGTTCGCGATCAGGTCCTCAGGATTCACGATCGACAGATGCGGCATGGTGAACCATTGACGCTGCACGACATCGTAACGGACGACGACTCCGTCCCTCGATGCGTAGCTGACCGGAGAATCGACAACTGGCGCCGGTGGCGTGGCCGGCGGATTTGCTGGATCCGCCGTCGAGGGGCGAACCGGAGTCAGCGCGTTCGCAGGTGCGTCACCTACCTTGGCCACCCTGTCTTCCGTTTCGTCGTTCGGTGGAGTGGGGTCAATACCTCCCAGGGCGGTTGCATCCACGGCGGCACCCGACGGTTTTGGCGGGATGTCGTTCTCATCCTGATGCGACGCCGCGACCGCGTTCACCGTATCCGAGTCATCGGCGGGTGCGACCGAATCTGAATCCTTATTCGACGACGGCTTTTCTCGATCGACCTTTTTCTGCATCTCGTTGTTCGCCTGCTGAAACGCCCCCTTGATTCCGGGGAACAACAGCGCGATACAGACGATGACCAACAACGCCACCACGGCCGAAGGAAACAGGCGCTGCGACCAAGGAGCGGGCTTCAGGTAGTCGGGCAGAGTCGTGATTCGTTCGTCGTTGATGTCGGTCGATCGAACAATTCCGTCCCGGTTGGCCGTAGTTCCATTTCGTGTCGGCATCCCTTCGTGCGGCATCTTCCGACTGGTCGCTGACTCCATCGGGACAGCCAATTGGGCCGACGCGTCGACTGGCCCGAGAGCATAAAATCGCTCACGATTCGCCACCGACACTTCGATCGGATCACCCAGAACCACGGTCAAGATCTGATGACAGGCAGCGGTTTCGGCAAGCATCTCGTCTGATGCCAACAGCACACGTTCGACATCCGCGTATCGCTCGCCCGGCAGCGAATTGTCCAGATACTGCGAGACGATGTTGGGATCGATTCCCATCTCGGGGCCGAAGACCTCCGGAGCTTTCAGGCGGCGGCGACGCATCACTTCACGAATGCGACTGACCAGCAGTTGAGCCATCGGGCTTTCCTGGATTTTTTGCCCAATGATCTTGGTGTCTGCCGGGTCCAGCACGTCGTCCAAATAGGCCAGCAACGTCCGCAGCGTCAGTCTCATCATGATTCGGCTCTCACAGTCCAATCTCGGTTCGCGGTCACAATTCCGGAACCCATTGCTCAATTAGTGGGGAATCGGGTTGGCTTCCGTACAGCTTTTTCCCACAATTTCAAAAAACGTCGGACAACATTGACCTCACAGCACTTCCGGCGGCCATGTCGAAACCTTGATTCCTCCGCCTCAAAGGTCATCCGATGTCCCGATCCAGGCGATTGCCCGTCTTGCTGCTGATGTCCATCGTCGGCATGTTCGCTGCCGCGGATGCGACCGCACAGCAGGCGCCGAACGCCAAACATCGCCCTAAGAGGATTCTGTTGCTGGGGCAGAAGCCCGACTCGCACCCGAGATTGACCCATGAGTACATGGCGGCGACGCGGATCATGGCCAACTTGTTGCAGGATCGAGGTGACCTGCAGGTCCTGATTCACCAGGCAGACAACCCTTGGGAAAAGGGGCCGGAATTGCTCGAGGGTGCCGATGCCGCCGTTCTGTTTCTGACCGAAGGAGCCAAATGGGTCAGTGACGATGCCGATCGGCTGGCGGCATTTCAGAGGCTGGCGCGTCGCAAAGGTGGCTTGGTCTGCCTGCACTGGGGGTCGGGTACGAGGGACGCTCAACCGATCGACAACTTCGTCGCCCTGTTTGGGGGCTGCCATGGAGGTCCCGATCGAAAGTACAAAGTGGGTGACTTCGACCTGGCACCCGCTTCAAACCTGCACGTCATCCTGTCAGGAATCGGCCCCTTCGGCAGTCACGACGAACTGTACTTCGATCTGAAATTTCCCCGGGATCGCACCGGCCATATCGGTCTGCTCAACACGAAAGTCGGCGACACCCACTACCCCGTCGCGTGGTGTTGGGAACGCCCAGACGGCGGCCGGTCCTTCGGTTTCACTGGCCTGCACTTTCATGAGAACTGGAAGCTGACCGAATATCGTCGGCTGGTCCTGCAGGGCATCCTGTGGACGGTGCACGAAACGATTCCGGTCGAAGGACTGAATGTGAAACTCGATCCGGCCGCCTTTGACCTGCCGAAAGACGGCACACCAGACTGACGACCGTTTCACGTGGAACGATAGGATGATTGCGAGTAGTTGGGTACATGAGTCGTTCAGTTGGTTTGGTTAAAATGTTTCACGTGAAACGGGCCTGGTAATCTGGATGTCTACCCAGATTGACATAATCGTGGTTGGCCAAGGTTTGGCAGGCACTGCACTCGGTTGGACACTCCGATTCTCGGGACTTCGTTTTGCGGTGATCGACCGCGAGGAAGCTGTCACGTCGTCCAAAGTGGCGGCAGGTTTGATCACGCCCATTACCGGCCAGAAGATCGTTCCGACCTGGCGACGCGAGGAATTGTGGCCAGCGGCCGTCGAATTCTATCAGCGAGTCGAACGGGAGACTGGCGCCGCCTTCTTCCGCCAGACTCCGATGGTCCGCCTGTTTGAGAACCAGCAGGAAGTTGAGCGGTTTCAAGGGCGTGTGAGCGACCCCGGCTTTGCCAATCTGATTAGTCAATCGACTGCCTCGTTGGATGAGCGGTCATTCCTCTGCGACCGGGGTGGGTTCCAGATGACGCCTGGAGGTCAGCTGAACGTCCCCGCTTACTTGCAGACATCCCGCGACGCCTTCGCCGCCACAGGCAGCTATCTGTCCGGAGACCTGGACGTTTCACGTGACGTGGAACTGACCGGCCAGGGTGTCGCCATGACACGTTGGAACCTGCAGGCCTCGGCCATCGTGTTCTGCCAGGGAGTGGCGGCGATCGACAGTCCCTGGTTCCGTGACGTGCGGTTCAAACCGGCCAAGGGCGAGATCCTGACGCTGAAAATCCCCGGGCTGATGGAGCAGCGAGTCGTACACCGTGGCGTCTGGCTAACACCCTTGGGAGGCGATCTGTTTAAGGCCGGGGCCACCTATGACTGGAAGCACCTCGACTGCGAACCCACCGCGGCCGGGCGCGACCAGATCGCCGAACGAGTGCGAGCATTCGTTCGGCTACCATTCGAGGTCGTCGGGCAAGATGCGGCGCTCCGGCCGATCCACCGGAACCAATACCCGGTCCTTGGTCGACATCCCCTCCATCCGCAGTTGGCTTACTTCAACGGATTGGGATCGAAAGGGGCGCTGCACGCTCCGTTCTTCGCGCGGCAACTGGCTCGGCACCTGATCGAAGGCCAGCCTCTCGATCTCGAAGTGGACGTCAACCAGAAAACAGAATGGTTACACTCAACCGATGTCACAGGGGCGAAGGACGGTGCACCCGCTCCGGCAAATCGGCAACCCGCCCGCAGGCACACCGCGGTTCGGCGACCATTGACGGAGCAAGCTCAGGAGGCTGTCCTGGCGGCCTTGCAACCGGGTGACACCGCGATCGATGCGACCGCCGGCAATGGTCACGACACCCATTTTCTTGCTCAGGTTGTCGGTTCCGCGGGAAACGTGTTCGCCTTCGACGTTCAGCCGGTGGCGCTCGCAAACACGGCGCGTCGACTGGCTGATGCGATGATCACGCACGTCGTCCTGATGCAACGAGACCACAGCGAGATGACCACAGCCGTTCCGGCCGACCTGCATGGCCGGATCGGGGCCGTGATGTTCAACCTTGGTTACCTGCCAGGAGGGAACAGGCAATTGGTCACCCGATCCGATTCCACGCGCCAGGCGATCCTGGCGGCGCGCGATCTCCTACGCACCGGAGGCGTGATGAGCATTCTGGCATACACTGGGCACGATGGCGGTCAGGCCGAAGCTGACATCGCCGAGAGCGCGATCGATTCGTTTCCGTCGTCTGAGTTCCAGATCACCAAGGTCGAGAGCGCTCCTGGTCGGACCTCGGGTCCCCGACTGTTTCTCGTGAAACGCCTCGGGCCGCCTTCGGCGTGACGCTCTGGACGTTCATCTGCGACGCTGTCGCGCCAAGCCAGTGTCGTTGCCGCGACTTCACTTCCCCGACGGTTGGCGTCACACTGGGAGTTCGCAATCAGACGCCGAGGCTGATCGCAATCAGTCAACACGTGGAACGAGACTGCCCCATTCGACCGCTACTCCGATCCGAGGACTCGATGCAGAACGTTGCCCGCTCCCTTGCCCGGTTCGTTCTGGGTGTCGTGTCAGCAACCTCACTGATGATCGCGATATCGCGCGCGACTCTTGCCAGCGAAGTCATCTCCACCGACTACTCCAGCATCCAGCAGGCCATTGATACCAATCCCGGCAAGGAGATTTCGATCCCTGCCGGCGACCATCCTATCGACAAAACCATTCGCATCTCAGGTGAAGGTACGTCACTGACAGGCAACGGGCGGATCGTCATGCGGAACCCGGCCGCCCACATCCTGGAGATTGAACACGCCCATCGAGTCCGCATTGAAGGACTGACGCTGACTCGCGCTGCCGATCAATTGGACACAGAAAGTCCCGGCATCCTGGTGTCGGACGCCGTAGGCGTGCTGCTCTCCAAAGTCCGCGTGATCGACAACCGCACTCGGTCGAGCAGCATTCGCCTATCGGGCGTTCGCGACAGCCGGATCCTGAACTGCGAGGTTCGGAACTACATGACGATTGCGATTGACGACCGCACTCAAAACGTCGCGTTGCTCGGTTACGCATTTCGGTGCATCGATGGTACCGGCATCGCCCTTGAGAATTGCCAGCGGACGTTGATCCAAGGAAATCTGATTATCGAGGATCACCTGCGCCCGACTCCAGAACTGAAGGAGCAGCACAAGCTGGGGACGTTCGTCAAGAAGAACGCCGTCCGCGGTTCGTTGATCTCGCAGGAAGTGTGGGACGCCGAGTACGTCAATAACTGGCATCAAGGCTCGGCGCTGATCGTCACCGGACCGACCACCAGTGACTTCACGCGGATCGTCGACAACCAGATCGAGAACGCCGCGCAGGGGATCGACATTCACAGCGACCACGTCGCTATTAGCGGAAACATGGTCAACAACTGCTTCATCGGAATGAAGGCAATGCACGGTTCGCGGAACGTTCTGATCACGGGAAATCAGTTCTCGCGCTGCGACCTGTGGGCGATTGGACTGATGTCGGGCGCGGGCGCGTTCCCCGCCTCACCCGCGACAGCCGAACGCCCGGCGGTTCTCGCGAACGTCGATGGCGGGTCATTGATTACCAATAACATCATTTCACAGTTCGGTTACGGTGACTCGTCCTGGATTTGGAAGGATGCCAGCCGCGCGGTGTTCCGGTTCGATCGAGGGCAAGAGCCCAGCGATCCGCCGCTACGCGACGTGCTGATTCATGGCAACATGATCTCGAATCCGGACAGCGACGAGTTCCCCGCCTCCCCCGCCGATGGATCGAAGTCACCACGTTACCATTACGCCGTCCGGATCGAGCAGGGCACCGAAAACTCTCCGCGCGGTCTGCACTTTGGAACAAACCTGTTTCCCGCAGGAACCGAAGGCGTTTCCAATTCCCCATTGCCTCAGTGAGCGACAAGTACGTCGGCGAATCAAGTGCCACTGTGTTGGCCGTCATCGGACAACCAGTGCGTCGTTCGGGCGTCGAATGCACCATCCTGTTTCCAACGCACGAGCGATATCCCTATTCTGAACCCGACACAATCGCGCATCCCGCCGACCCGCGGCGGGTCAATGCGAATCTCGTCGATCCGAGGTCGGGTTCGCCGACAGAGTTCCGAGATACCTGAAGCTCTGCACAACGGCGATGATCAATCCGGTCACTGCGACGACACCCACGATCGACGCATATATTTCCAGCTTCAAGTCGGCGATGAAGTAGCTGACGATCGCGGTGATGATGGTTGCCACCCCGACCCACATCAGGCGCCAGGCTGCGTAGGTATTCGCAGGGTACCACAGTGCCGGATTGTTGAGAGTCCGAGGAACACGGAACCCATACCACGGATTGGGAGGGACCATCTGTTGAATCAGTGGAATGCTGACTCCCACCAGGACCAGACCCTCGACAACGAACATGATCATTAGAAACTGAGTCATGATCAATCTACCTCGACGAGGACGGTTCCAAGTGACATCTCGCTTACGAACAATTCAATCCGGCGCGGGGTGGCGATCACACCGCGCCGGATTGATACCGAAAGATCAGTGTGCCATTGCGGCGATGATCTTCGCGATGTTCTGCGCCGTCGTGACGGGAATCTCGACCTGAGTGCGGAGAGCATCGCCTTCACACGCCAGCGAGAATCCGATCAGGCTTGGTTCCAATTTCAGTCCGTCGAGTCCCGCCGGATTAACGGGTACTCCATTCTCACTGGCGATCTTGATGCCGTTCGTGGCCAGTCGCGCGAGGTCGATCAAGCCGATGACGTTCACCTTTTCGGGAAACCGCTTTCGTGTGTCGGCGAGCAATTTAGAATTGGGGTTTGATGCATCGACCGCTAACAGCAGTTTCTCCAGATCGCCTTTGCCGCCGCTAATCATCTGCACGATTCGCTTGGGTTGATACATCATCAGTTGCTGCATACCCGAGGCACCGAACATGGCGTCGTAGACCTTCTGCTGAATGCCCTGAGGATCAGCAGTCTCGTCCAGCGTCTGCTTGACGGTGATTCGATCCACATCAAAACCCGCAACCTTTTCTGCCTTCGGCTCAAACACATTCTCCTGAGTGAGCCCGCCAATCTTGATTTTGCCCATCGCTTTGATGAACGCAACATTCGCACTGCGCATCGCGTCAATCGGCGACAGAACATTGATCGTGCCGATCGTGAACAACGGCGATTGGGTTCCTAAATCCATGTACATCGCGACTTCTTCGTACTTGATTTTCTGGACAGCCTCACCGAAGTTATCGAACGCGGCTTTCTGTTCGTTCGTGGCATCGACCACCATCCCCTTGGTCAAGGACATCGACCATTGAATCGTTTTTGACATGTCGCCGTTGAAGCCGAGATAGGCCGACTTGTCTGCGGGAAGTTTGCTGAGCAACGCGAGCGCACTGGGCTTCTGCTTACCCAGGTACTCGGCAGTCGAGGTTCCGTCTTTCACCTGCAATCGCGTGTCGACGCGAATTCCAGTTTTGCTCAACCCCACGGCCAAGGTCAATGACTGCGCATCGCGAACACCGTGAACTAACGACTTCCCCAGGCCGCGATACATTTCGAACACCGCTTCGAGTTGTGAGCGCTGCGCGTCAGGCAAGTTGCTGATGATCTGATCGATGATCGCATTCAACTGCGGCTCGGCCTGATCAAGTTCGTCAGCGTAGTCCTCGGTCAGTTGAGTCAGGTTGACCATCACCGATACGTCACTGTCTTCGATCAGTTTCTTCGAAGCGGCATCGATCGTCGACCACAGCCCCTTCTCTTTCCCTTCCATTCGTTCGCGGATCTCGGTGACGGTGTCTTCGTCTTCCGAATAGACCACCAGTTTTCCGGCAGAGTGAAATTCAAACTGGTCGCCCAACCCATCCTTGATGTCTTCCACATCTTTGGCCGTCATCATGTAGGCGATCGTGGGCACTGTCTGAGACTGTGCAAACACCATGACCCAGACGTCGTTGTCGACGTCAACACCTTGCAACGTCGGGTTGCCAATGGCGGGTCCCGCTGCAGGCAGCGATCCTTTCACGGCAGCACCGAAGCCGGGCTGCACGGCGTCGACGATGTCACCGACTTTGCCCCAGGTCGCTTGAGGAGCCTTGCACCGAATCACGATACTGGCGGAATCCGGGATCGCGTCCGTGGGCTTCACATCCTGTGCCCACGCAGACGAGACCGCGCTCAGTAGCAGCAAGCACACACCCGCTGGGACAAAAGTGCGTCGCATTTTCAAATTCCTTGAAATGGCTGAGGTCGCCAAGTTGCCTCGGGACGGATGGCATGTCGCTCAGAAAATGCCACTACCCAGTTGGGGTAGGGCACGATTATTAATCTATTTGAACGTCTGTGCGAGTGAACCGGATCACGACACGAGAAAATCGGTACAGTCAACTGCCGCCGGCATTGAACGCAAAGTCCGTGATTTCAGGCTGGGGCATCGGTGGTTTTTCTCGCCGGATGTCGCGTCGAATTCACTATTTCGAAGGTCGTTCACGGATCAATGGTGAGAGGTATTTGGCAGTTTCGTCGCCGATGACATGGTAGCCCGCCAGATTCGGATGCCGGTCAGCGTACCAGCCGGGCAGGTGACCGAAGTGAGCGTCCAGACGATTATCGAGCACCTGGACGGAGTCGCCCCCGACGATGAACGGTTTGACGAACTGGCGGCGATTTTCGGGAATCTTGTTTAATGGATAGCGGCGATAGTTCAACATGTCCGGGCCGCGTTTCAGTTCCTCGGCGTAGCGCGGATAGATGTCGAACAGTCGTAGCTCCTCGGTCTCGGCCACCTTTCGATTCAGGTCGTTCAGCTGCTTCGAGACCTCTTCATTCGCGTAGGGAATGACCGTCATCACGATGATCGTGGCTTGCGGATGATCTGCCTTCACCCGAGTGATCAGTTCGTGATAGTCCTTGGGAAAGTTCTCGCTCAGATTCTCACGGTAGGAATTGTCATTCAGGCCGTATCGAATCAGAACGTAGTCAATTCCCGGCAATTTGGACGCGGCCTTCTCGTAGCGGCCGGAATCCAGCAGACGACGGATGTACTCGCCGCTCAGACCCAGATTGATGACGTTGGTCGGAGGCAAGTCCTTCTCTTCGGCGAGCAATTCTCGAATCACATCTTCCAGGTGAGGCCCCTGTGGAACGTGCAGACGAGGGATGCTGCCTTCGGTCGTGCTGTCACCGAGCAACAGAATCTGCACTTTCCCTTCGTGTTCCGCGCGCAGTTGCGAGGTACCAAGCAATCCGTTTAGCGCCGCCAGGGTCACACAAATTCGAGCCAAATTTCGCATACGTTCCTCACGCAAAAGTGCCGCTTATTCAAAGCCGTGTCATTCGGGAATCATTGAAATGCGTCGAGTGGAATTTCGGTCGCAGACGGATCGCGCGTCGCTGGCGCCGATGTGGGTCGCCCCGGTAGAAACTGAATCGAGACGGCGATCAAGAGTCCGACGCCAATCGACGACAGCCAAATCCAGAATCCGATGTCATGCCCGACGACCGCGGCCGTATTGCCCGCTTCGTCGACCAGGATTTTTCTCAATAGGAAGCTTGCCAGCGCGAAGGACAATGCGGCGGACATGGCGATGATCGCCACTAACCTCAATCCGATCAGGATCGCAATGGTGCCGACCAGGAACAGCGGATTTGCGAGCCAACCGATCGCCGAAGGGTCGCCATCAAGGACGCTGAACAGGCCCATCCACCCGAAGAACAGCAGCGTCCAACCAGGATAGCCCGATGTTGTGTCGCCGCGCTCGATGACCAGCGCGTCCATCCAAGGCGATACGAGATAGATCATGACCGCGATCAATGCACACCACTGGACTGGATGAACACGAACTTTGGGTCGCAGTGATGGTGATCTGGTCATTCGTTGATTCATCGCGGTTTCGATGTCGAAGGATTGCTTGAAACTCGTCGTGATCGCGGCCGCAATCGTAGCAGGTCGTCGGCGACAGTCGCAGGCTTCCGTCCAGGCGCGATTCAAATCGTCTCGTGTGGACGTACGTCCGACATCAATTGTCTTCAGACCATGCCGTTGATTGCCAGGAAACTTCTGCCAACGCTGGAATGACGCGTGTATGATGCAACGCAGATCCCGTCTCGAAGTTTCCATTCAGGAGTCGATCATGCCATCACGTCTCTCACTGCTTTGTCTGACCCTGGCCATCAGTCTATTGAGCATTCAAGCAGCCCGCGCTGAAGCCCCCGATTTTCTGACCGTCATCGGCACGATCGAGAAACTGGAAAAAGAAACGCTGATCATCGCGACGCACGACAAACCAAAGAAAAGCGTGGAACTGAAGATCACGGGAACCAGCAAGTTTCATTTGCTGACCCCACAAAACCGCGGCGGGAAAACCGTGATGACTCAACGAGCCGCCGAGACCACCGACCTCGAACACGGCCAGTCGATCGCCGTGATCTACACGCTGGCCGACAAAGAGAACGTCCTGCTTACAGCGGTCGTCAAAGCGATCGACAAGGAGAAGAAATAGGTTTGAGACGTTTCCGTTGGGTTGAAACAGGGGCAACGACAAAGGGTACCTGGGGCGCTCCTCGCTACGAGGCAGCCCTCGAATTCGCCAGCCACTTCGAGAACGGGAGCGAGGCCCTGACCGAGAATTGTGGTTCGCTGGAAAACCGATCATTCCTTCAGTTTGGGCCGGCTGGTCACCGCTATTTGCAATTCTGAGCGAACTCGCATGAGTATCTGGCCCAGCACGTTCTTTCCACGCCCGTCGCCGCCATCACCCCAGTAGGCGTCGTTCTCTGTGTGTTCCACCAAGAAGGCCGAACCAGTGCCCACCAGAATTGCGCCGAGTTCTGCATGTTGGGAGAATTTCGCGCGCACAGCGTCCGTCATCACCGACACTTTAACAGACTCCCAATCTCTGCGCAGCTTGCTCTTCCGATCGCGTCCCATTCGAGCTGCGATCATCGGAGTTTTTGCCTTCCTGATCGATTCGCGTTGCTGTATGTCTTCAAATTTCTGAGTTTGAAAATAGTGTTCCCATGTCGCCCACGACTTGCCGTCAACTCGGATTTCGTAGAGTGCGAAATTCGAAAAGCAACCGTACTCTTCAGTGACACTATAGAACTCGATTCGATCGTGCATTTGCAGATTGTTCCAAAACGGCGGCATCAACGATCCGCAAGTTCGTAGTTTCGCCCTGGATCTCACGGAATTGGCGCTTATCCAGCTTCGTCGCAGAGGACTTCGACGATCTGAGTAGACACGCAGAACTCCGCGAATGTTCATTCTGAATGGCAATTCAGTAGAGGGAAATCGCTTTGCAAACGGTTACCAACACTGCTCATTGATCACTTCAGATTCGCGATCGGCGTACGAAATTATTGCTTTCAGGGCATCGCGATGGAACGCCGCTACCCAACGCATCGGAAAGCTCTTGTCATTTGGGCGTAAAACAGGCGGTCTTTGACCTTTCGTTTTCCGAAAGTAGATCCCTTCCCGACATCGGTTTGGGCAAGTAGTCTATGGGGTCGGAAGCCTCGATCTCGATCGTATCTGAGTCTGCCTATCGGGGGCGGACCGCGCCGCGAGACACGATACGGTTTTCGTTGGTTTCAGGAGTTTGAAGATAATGCCTTTGGTTCCACTGCGAGTCGTCCTTGATCATGCTGCCGAGAACAACTACGGCGTCGCTGCGTTCAATGTGAACAACATGGAACAGATTCAGTCGATCATGGAAGCCGCAAAAGAAACGAATTCGCCCGTGATCGTCCAGGCGTCACGTGGGGCTCGTTCGTACTCGCAAGACAACTACCTGCGACACCTGATGCTGGCCGCATCAGAATTGTATCCCGAGATCCCGATCGTCATGCACCAGGACCACGGCAACAGCCCCGCGACCTGCTGCAGCGCGATCAAGTACGGATTCACCTCGGTGATGATGGACGGTTCGCTGAAGGAAGACGGCAAGACGCCAGCCGACTACGACTACAACGTGGCCGTCACGTCCGAAGTGGTCAAGATGGCGCACATGTTCGGTGTCTCGGTCGAAGGGGAACTCGGTTGCCTCGGCCGTCTCGATACCGGTGAAGGCGAAGCCGAAGACGGTCACGGTGCTTCTGGTCAACTGTCGCACGATCAGTTGTTGACCGACCCGGACGAAGCCGAACGATTTGTGAAGGCCACCAAGGTTGACGCGTTGGCTGTCGCCATCGGAACCAGCCACGGTGCGTACAAGTTCGATAAAAAGCCCGACGGCGAAGTGCTGGCGATGAAGCGCATTGAAGAGATTCACAAGAAACTGCCAAACACCCATCTGGTGATGCATGGCAGTTCGTCGGTGCCTCAGGATCTGCAAGACATCATCAACAAGTTCGGCGGCAAGATGAAGCAGACGTTCGGCGTGCCCGTCGAAGAAATTCAGCGCGGCATCAAGAGCGGCGTGCGGAAGATCAACGTCGATACCGACTGCCGCATGGCCATTACGGGTGCGATTCGTCAAGTCCTGTCGACCAGTCCTGACAAGTTCGATCCGCGTGACTACTTGAAGCCCGCCCGCGAAGCGATGAAGCAAGTCTGCGTCGCCCGGATGATTTCGTTCGGTCAGGCAGGCAACGCCAGCAAGCTGATGGGCTCGGGCAAAGTGAAGTAATTCGCAATCACCATCACCATGATTTGGACGCAACAGAGCCACCGCACAGTCCGGTGGCTCTGGCTTTTATCGCATCATTTGCCAGCCTGTTGAAAACGGAGACAGGTGGACTGGCTATGCTCCGATCGCCTTTGTCTGTGAAAAACCGTGTTTATCTGTGCCAGAATGGATTCGCTTGAATTCAAAGATTGAGCCACTGATTCGCACGGAATTGCACACGTACGATTTGGTGAATACAGGAAAGGCGCCGGGGGCTCTGTCGTCGTTTCGCCCCGCATGTTCTTCTGAGTTGACCCACCAAAATCAGACGCCGCGGATCACGTCGCCGGTGCTTGTCCCGTTCGTCAATTGATTGCCAGGCAAAGACATTCCGACTCAACTCGTTTTCGTCACCAGAATCCTCTCTTTCCTTTGCATGGCGATTTTGATAAGTAATTCAATTGCACATAGATTTGGCGAAAATGGCATGCGATTTCTGACTGCCAGATTCGGCGATTCCTTGAAGTGCGGCCTGAATTAGCCCTGCGATGGCTGTTCAGGAAATGGAATTAAACTGGACGGATTCAAGACCGCTTGGCGTCGGACGAAGCCAGGCGCCCTGCCAATGGAAGGCAACAGCGTGCATTCTCGGCCGTGGTCACTCTTTGTGAGATTGCTGCCGCCCCCGTTTCGATGGTTGGGGATGGAGTTTGTTCGACTGCTGCATGGGATCGATCACAACGTCGCCCGCCTCGTTTACAGTCTGTGGGCTTCGCCAGTCTGGTTCTTCACGACCTGTTGTGGGTTCATCGGCATCGGACTGACGATCGCCCTGTTCATCTCGATGCTTGAACCGACATCAAATCACAATGCCTCGATCGCCCATGTGAAGGCCAAGGCCCGTCTGGGCCGAGGCGAATTGGAAAAGAATCACGACTGGTCGGCGCAAGACCGCTGGCGAGTCGCACACTTTTTCGTTCCACACCGCCCCACTCGGTCGGCGCAAAACATTCAACTCGACAGCCGCATGGCGCCCGTTGCTGCCACAACCTCTCCATCGCCCTTTCGACCGAAGCACGAACAGAAGTCCGTTTTGGCGTCAGATATCGACGTCCGCATGGAACTCGGTCGTCCGCGCAAGGCCGAACAGGATCGCCGTGTGATCGCGATCTCGAACTACAACTCAGGGCACCTGGACCAAGTTGAGAATCCGACACGGCGAGTTCGCGTGCGCGACCCGCGACTGCTGGTCCAGGCGGCGTGGGATTTCGGTGCGGACTGCTACCAGAACGTCTACGCCTACACGCCGACTCCGTCACCGATTCGTCGGACGTTGCCGCGTCGTGAGCCGGAACCAGTGCCCGCCATCCCGGTGGAACCGGTTCGGCACGAGACACCGCATGTCTCCGTTGCGATGGAGTTGATCCGACATCCGATGGAACTGAGCGAATATCCTCCTGGTTCGCAGATGTTTCGCGTCTCGGACTTCAGCCGGTTTCCGGAAGACGATCCTCGCTTTCAAAACTCACTCGTCGCGTACGGAGATTCAGGCTGGGTCCCTGCTGACTCGCCTCGCAGCATCCCGCACGAGGTATTTCCCTACGTGGGCATTGGACATTTCGATCCAGCGATCGACCTGTTCCCTGAGTCCGACGAGTTCGATGGAAACCTGCCGTCACTCGCGGAAATTGATCTGCGACTGGAATTGATCACGCCCCAGTCAGCGTCACTTGGCCGGCCACATGAGTCTCGGTTGCTGGTCCGCAATGAAGGGGGTGACACGATTTCGCGGATCCATATTCAGGATTCGTTGGCACAACTGAAGACCGTGATTTCGGCCGATCCCGATGCCAGTGTCGAACAACGAACGAATGTTGAAACCGGTGATGAACAAGATTCGTTGCATCGCGACATCAAGGACCTGTTGCTGGGCGAAACGCGCGAATTTTCGTTGCGCTGGATTCCCGAACACGGCCATCGCATGTTTCACCGCACGCGCGTGATTGCTCACGCCGCTGTCACGGCGACGACTGAGGTGCTGCCCGATCAGTCGATGCCTTCCATTCCACCAGAGATTCCGCCGATAAAGCATCCATCGCTAGCCTGCGACGTTAAATACCTCGACAAAGTGGCGGTCGGTGATGACGTGGAAATGGCGATCACGATTCGCAACACGGGTGACATAAACCTGCATCAGGTTCAGTTGCGAATTGAAGTACCCAGCAATTTATCCCATCAGGATGGCAACAGCATCTTATTCGATGCCGGTAACCTGCAGGTCGATGGACGGAAACAAACAATTCTAAGACTGTCCGCTCAACGCGTCGGCGAGGCCGTCAATGTGCTGCAAGTCGTCGCCGCCGAGAGAATTGAAGCCCACGGACAAGCACGGATTCAGATCGTCGAACAACAAAAAGACGTTCCGCCCCCGATCCCCGAAACGATCCCCGGAAAGCCATCAGCACCACGACCTGCCACACAGCCCAAATTGCAATGCTGCTGCCAATCGACACCGACGGCGTCCTTTCAGCCGACTCCCCTAATTCCTTAATACCGTGACTGAATCGCATCATTGACAACAGATCCACTCTTGTGTGCAACTGGCTATGCCAGTGTCTTCGCTTTTCCTCAAGGAATTTAAGGTCCCTACCAACCCGTTGCGTCACGTCAATTGGTACGGGATCCAAAATGCTATTATTAATCACCATTCATCCACTGAATTCCGTGAAACCTGCATACGCAGAAACCGCTAAGATCGACTAAGATCAGGGCAGAGCGACACGCGTTAATTGTCGCGCCGGGAAAAGGATTTACCCGATGAGTCTGCCAACGGCAACCAATGGTCCAACGCCGCTAATCGCCTGGTGGCGTGAGCCCGCGTTTGTGCTGGTCTTGCTGTTTGCCGCAGTCACGTTCTGTGCGCGACTCACTGATGTCCCCTTGTTCGGCGAAGAGCCGCGGCGCGCCTTGATCGCTCGTGAGATGATCGAAAGTGGCGACTGGCTCGTTCCGGGCACGCAGCGCGTCTTTTTACCCAGTCGCCCACCTCTACAGAACTGGCTGATTGCCATCGCTGGAATGGCGCTCGGCTCAATCGACATCTGGGCCGCGCGATTGCCCAGCATCCTGTCGACGTTTGCCGTGGCGACGATCATCTATGGCTATTTGCGTCAACAAGTCGGCTGGCTGGGGAGCATGTCGGGGGCACTCGCCTACCTGACGATGCTGCTGGTGATGGAATTTGGTCGGTCGGCCGAGACAGAAGCGGTCTTCACGTTGTTCGTCGCCGCGTCGATGTTGCTGTGGCACTGGGGCTGGTTGAAACAATGGCCCGCCTGGCAGATGTGGTCAGTTGGTTATGCCTGCGCCGCTTTGGGAATGCTGACCAAAGGCCTGCAAGCCCCAGTCTATTTCGGCGGCGCGACCTGCCTGTTCCTGCTGCTGATGGGGAAAGGGCGCGAGATCTTCCGCAGTGGTCACCTGATCGGACTGCTCGTCTTCGCAATCATCTTCGGGGCCTGGCAAGGTCCGTTCACCTGGCAACGCGGCCTGGCCGACAGTTGGATGATTTATTTCGGCGACGTCGCCGGCCGATTTGTCGATCGCAGTTGGACAACGTTCGTCCTGCATCTGATCAGCTATCCTTGCGAGCTGCTGTTGGTGGGACTGATGCCGTGGTCGGCGTTGTTATTGGCCTACGGCATTCCCGTCGTCCGCGAGCGTTTGGGACATCTGCGTCAGACGGTCCTGTTTTTGACCGTCTGCGTTGTATTCTCGTTCTTATTCGTCTGGTTTCCGCCCGGATCGAAGGTCCGCTACTACATTCCGCTCTTCCCCTGTTTCGCGGCCCTCATCGGAGTTGCGGCCGATCGGTTAGCGACGGAACGTGCGGCCTGGGCCTGTTCCAATCTTTGGAAGCATTTCGTCCGCACTTGCGCCTGCATTATGGTGGGGGCGGCAGCGGTGGTCGTCGCGCTGTCTGTCGTGGTGCCAGATTTGTTGGTTTCATTGCCATTGGCGGGTGCGTTGCTGTTCGCGGCAGGCTCTGCTGGGCTTGCGTATGCCGCCTGGAGATCACAGGCACTTTCGAGCGATGCGGTCATGGCACGCGGACTCTGTTGCGTCGCGGCTTTTTTGACCCTGATCGAGATCAGCCTGACAACGACCGTCCAACAGCGACGTTGCGAAGACATCGCGGGACAAGTTGAATCATTAAAACACTCACTGCCCGCAGAGACACATCTGGTCAGTCTGGGGCCAGTCCATCACGCCTTCGCGTTTTTCTATCACGAACCGATCCCAATCATCCCACTCTCGACGTCAACTCTTCCCAAGGACACCGAGTATTTCTGTTTACACACCTACGACGCGGAACCTCCCGAATTACAGTTCCCTTGGACGCAGGTCAGCGTCGTCTCATGCGATCGCTTCAAAGGCTGGCCAGTCCCTCGCGACCGAGTCTTCATCGGCAAGCGATTGCCTGAACACAATATCGGCATGAAGGACCGCGATTCCTTGTTGGAGTGATTCCAGCACTCATTCACGAGCGAACCTGTAAGATTCACGAGCGAACCTGTAAGACGGGTTCCGATATTGGTGTCTCGACAAAGCTGGCAATTGCGCCTCAGGCGGCTCCTATTTCGGCTTCTTGACGTTCAGGCAAACAATATCTTCATTGTCGCGGAGATACAGCAGGCCGTTGGCGAGCGCAGGAGCCTGACGAGTCGAGTTGAGCACCGGTGCACGGCCGAGTTCTTCGAATCCCTGGTGTGACGCTTTGACAATCACCAGTTCACCTTCGATGGTCGAGATCCACAACTTGCCATCGGCGGCGATCAAGTTTCCCTTGCCGAAGCGAAGCTGCTGCCAGACGCGTTCACCCGTCACGGCGTTGACACATGTGAGGTGAGTAACCGGCCCCGCCGCGCCAACATTATCGAATCCGTACAGATAGCCGTCCAGCAAAATGGACGTCTGCCACTCGTTACGCAGGACACTCTTCGATCCCTGCGACTTCCAGGTTTCGAGGACATCAAATTTGTCATTCTTCGGTTTGAGTTCGAGCAACACGCTGCCATGATTCTCACCTGAGGAAATGAAGACCCGATCCTTAATTGCAAGCGGTACGACGATATTGCAATCAAAATTTGTCTCATACGGGTATCGCCAGAGGATCGCTCCGGTGTCAGGTTGCAGACCGAGGACAGAGGCTCCCGAGTAGACCACAATCTGAGATCGACCACCGACTTTCAGTAACGTCGGCGAGGAGTATCCCGCCGGGTCGTCACCCGCCGTCCAGGCGAGTTTTCCTGTCTTCGCCTCGTATGCCGCAATCGTGGCATTCGGGGCTCCGACCGTGACGTACACCAGGTTGTCGATGACCAGAGGCGAGCTTGCCATCCCATATTCCGCGACGGCGCCCTTGAGTTCCTCAACGACACGCTGTGACCACACAGGCTTGCCGTCTGTGAAATTGACGGCGGTTAAGATGCCTTCACCCGTGTAGGCAAAGACCAGATCTCCTGAGATGGCTGGTGTCGCTCTGGGGCCGTTTCCCATCCCATTCTTGTAGGCGGGTGCCAGAGGTTGCTCCCAGGTCGGCTTCCCCGTCAAGGCATCCAGCGAGATCAGCCTTTGCTTACTATCAGTTTGCACGAGCGTGAACAGCCGGCCCCGACTAATGGCAAGTCCCGACATGCCGACGCCACCACGGACACGCCAAACCTCGATCGGACCGGAGTTGGGCAAACGATCGATCAAACCCGTTTCCGCCGAGCTGCCATTCCTCTCGGAGCCAAGAAATTGAGGCCAATCCTGTGTGTCAGATTTCGACTGAGCGAACCCAAGACTGGTCACGCTCAACCATAGAATGCCGATGATGAGGTGTCGGTATCGACGATCTCGGCGAGTATTTTCTCGAAAGTGAATCATCCGAGTGTTCATGATAGCCTCCTGCTGATCCGATTCGACTTGTCGGTTTTGTGATTCGACTATTAATCGTGGCATGTCGCCGATCAGCGAGCAACCGCTGGTTGCGATTCGAGCCATTGGATTTGATGACGCTGCAGCGAACGACATCGACACCTGCTACAGTCATAGAGAGCCGCTGCATTCCTTGTGACATAAATCATACCTTTTCCAGAAAGCTTTGATTGGCCATGTCGGACGTGACAGAGCTTCTTGACGCTGCTGCAACCGGGGATCGACACGCGGCGGGCAGGTTGCTGCCGCTCGTTTATACCGAGTTGCGAAAACTTGCAGCGGCACGAATGGCTGACGAGAAACCAGGCAATACTCTCCAGGCCACAGCACTCGTGCATGAAGCGTATCTGCGTCTCGTCGGTACTGCAGACGTTTCCCAGTGGGACCACCGAGGCCATTTTTTCGCAGCGGCCGCCGAAGCGATGCGACGGATCCTCATCGAGTCGGCTCGCCGTAAAAGAAGCGAGAAACACGGCGGCAATGGGGCACGGGTCGAACTGCCCGACGTACCGATCCAGGACGAAGATGAACGCCTGTTGGCGCTTGACGAAGCTCTGACTCTTTTGGCGGCTGAAGACCCACTTTCCGCCCGAGTGGTGGAACTGCACCAATTCACGGGCGCGAGCCATGATGTTGTCGCAGACACGCTTGGAATCACCGTGTACGCCGCACGACAGAAATGGACCTACGCTCGCGCCTGGCTTAAAGACGCGATGACGGAAAATACTTGAAGATTTTTCGACAGATGCTGCCTGAAATCTCGCATGGAAGGGTAAGTTCGTTTTGAAGTAACCCTTTTGGAAAAACAACATGCCGACCGAGTCCGAACGAATTCAGGCTGTCTTCCTGACTGCTTCCGAGATCCAATCCCCTACCGATCGCGCGACGTTCCTCAACACTGCCTGTGACGGGGATACTGCGTTGAAATCACGTATTGAAGCGCTGCTTCGCGCCCACAACCAGCCAGACAGCCTGCTTGATCAACCCGTGGTTTCCGCACTCGACCTTAGCGAAGCGGTAATTGGCGAGATCGATCACAGGGGCGCGATGCCGTCTCACGAGTTCACGTCGTTGCAGTTCCTGGAACCGTCGACGCGTCCGGATTCGCTTGGCCGCCTCAGTCACTACGAGATCCTTCAGGTACTCGGACAGGGCGGATTCGGCATCGTCTTCCGGGCCTTCGATGACGTGCTCCATCGAGTCGTCGCGGTGAAGGTGCTAACTCCGACTTTGGCATTAAGCACGCCAGCTCGTATGCGGTTCCTGCGTGAAGCCCGGTCGTCGGCTCAGATTCGGCATGAGAACGTTGTGCAGGTGTATGAAGTCGGAGAGCAGCCGCTGCCACACATCGCCATGGAGTTTATCCCCGGCGAGACGCTGCAGCAGCGGCTCGATCGAAGTGGGCCAATCGATGTCACCGAGGTGGTACGCGTTGGTCGGCAGATCGCCGAAGGGCTGGCCGCCGCGCATGCGACGGATTTGATTCACCGCGATATCAAGCCGGGAAACGTGTTGCTCGAAGACGGCCGAGTCAAGATCACGGACTTCGGCTTGGCGAGAGCGGTCGATGACGCCAGCATCTCGCAGAGCGGTCTGATTGCGGGCACGCCGATGTATATGGCTCCCGAGCAGGCTAAGGGTGAACCGGTTGATCTGCGGGCCGACCTGTTCAGTGTCGGGACCGTACTGTACGAAATGGTCGTCGGCCATTCTCCGTTTAAAGCGAACGGAACGCTGGCTGTCCTGAAGCGAGTGATCGAGGACACTCCGCGACAGATCCGCGAAATCACTCCCGAAGTCCCGCAATGGCTGTGCGACATTATTTCCAAGCTGCACGCGAAGCGGCCCGAGGACCGTTACCAATCAGCTCGCGAACTGGCCGCAGTCCTGGCCGAGTGTGAGTTTCGGCTCAACGCGAACGAGATACCCAACATCTTGCCTGCTACCCTTGGTAAGAAGGCAGAGCCTGCGCATTGCCTGCCGCGTAACTGGAATTCAAGGGTGGCGACGATGTTCACCCTGGGAGTCGGTGCCTTCGCCTTGGTGCTGATGGGGCCGAGACTGGTGAATTCTTCACAACCCGCATTCATTAATAGCTTGGTGAACCTGTTTTGCGATCAGGAATTGAGTGAGCAGAAGGTGCCAGATGCATCGCCTCGCGTGTCGCAGCCTGTCGTGCTACGGAAGTTCAACCCGGTTCAGGACAAGGCGGTACCGCCACTGTGGGCGGACCAGAATTGCGTCACCACGGAAGACGGCGCATGGCGAATTGAGAATGCCGAGAACACAGGGAACTTCAATATTCTGCTCGCCACGGTCCTCGACAACATCCCGGCAGACGGTCTGATCGTCTTCCGAGCGAAAGTGAAGTTAAAAGCAAGGAACAAGCTTGCCTGGGGCGACTTGCAACTTGGCGTTGGCTCTCCAGCCTTTCACGGATACGAATGGCCCGCGCATCTCGGCGAGTACCACGGCGACGTGCCGGAATGGACACAGAAAGAATTGCGGTACCCGGCATCGGTGTTTCGCCAGAAGAACCCGCCGTCAATCCCGGTGTATGTGGGCGTGCATGCGGACGGGGTCCTGTGGGTAAAGGATGCGGAACTGCTTCATATCCCGACAGACTCGCAAACAGGAGAACGGCATGACGGAACTTGACGCAACACCGTCTGTCGGCCTCGCTGGAGCTTCGTAGAGAAGATCTCGCTTGCGCTTGGGTAGCCCGATGTCGGTATCTTTTCGCTTTAAACCGCTGTACGCAACCCGCAGAGTTGGAAACTCCGCTACCTTTGCCGGATTAATTTGCCGTCATTTTCAACGCTTTCCGTCCATTAAGTCCGCGTGAACTACGTTTGGTGAACTCTGCCTCCAAACCTGATTACGGAAAACGCCAAATGCAAATCCCCACCGACAAAAAGTATCGCCTTCTGACACGTAGCGACTTTGATGGCCTGGTCTGCGCCATGTTGCTGAACGAGATGGACATCCTCGGTGAAATCAAGTTTGTGCATCCCAAAGACATGCAGGACGGCAAGGTTGAAGTAACGTCACAGGACATCCTCACGAACCTTCCGTACGTGCCGGGCTGCGGTCTGTGCTTTGATCACCATACGAGCGAATCGGTGCGGAATGACGGAACGGCTGCGAATCACATTTTGCAAGGTGAAGCTGATTCTGCGGCGCGCGTGGTGTACGACTACTACGGCGGACGCACTCGGTTTCCGGGAATTGATGAAGGATTGATGGCAGCCGTCGATAAGGCCGACGCTGCGCAATTCGATATCAGCGACATCCTTGATCCACAGGGCTGGGAACTACTCTCGTTTCTAATGGATCCGCGGACCGGCCTGGGTCGCTTTCGTGAGTTCCGGATCTCAAACTATCAATTGATGATGCAATTGATCGAAGCCTGCCGAAAGTTGACGATCAACGACGTACTGGCCCTGCCCGATGTAAAGGAACGAGTTGATCTCTATCAAGCTCATCAGGCCGAGTTCCGCGCGCAGCTCTTACGTTGCACGGAAGTCTTGGGGAATGTCGCCGTGCTGGATCTGCGCAACGAAGAGACGATCTACGCCGGTAACCGGTTCATGATTTACGCGTTGTTTCCTCACTGCAATGTTTCAATCCACGTGCTGTGGGGCCTCAAGCAGCAGAACACCGTATTTGCCATGGGCAAATCGATCATCAACCGCTCGAGTGCTGCCGACATCGGCCAGCTTGCTCTCGAATTCGGTGGTGGCGGACACGAGGCGGCCGGTACCTGCCAGATCGACAACGACGATGCTGCACGCGTCCGCGAAGTGTTGATCGAGCGGCTGCAGGATCAATCGGTCGAAACCATGTGTACCAGCGGCGCATGCACAGTCGACGCGTAGTCCGGGACAGCGGGCTTCGTTGCGTGTTCGTGAATTGGCTTCCGGTGTCATCGGACATTTGGTGTCCAACGCTCTGTCGAATGACATCGACGGCCGATTCTGATTGCAGCAGGTTGGCTGATCCAATCAGTTGCTGAATAGTCGACTGAAGAGCTCGCAGCTTGCTGCTTCAACGCGATGAAGACACTGGCATAGCCCGCGGCACACAAGAAGTAATCATCTATTTAACTTCCCATGTATCGCCCGAGTTGAACAGAGCCGTCAGGTTTCCGAGACCGGTTTTTTGAATCACGGATTTGACCTGACTGTTGATCGAATCATCGAATGTCGGCCGTTCGATGCAGCGGAAAACTCCCATCGGTTCGGGCATGGTCGGGTAACGCATCCGGCCTAAGGTAAAAGCGAGCGACGGATCCAAACGTCGCTCGTCGTGGAACAGCAGGTCATCTTCCTGGACCTCCAGCAACGACACGATTTCCGGACGACCGTCTTCGGTCAGGCGAATCCCTTTGTCTCGGTCGTTGCCGAAGACCAGCGGCCTGCCATGTTCCAGGTAGATGCAGTTCTGCATCTTCACGTCTTTCTTCGTGGCGAACTCAAACGCGCCGGTGTTGAACACGTTGCAGTCCTGGTAAATTTCGACAAACGCCGTGCCTTTGTGCGCTGCGGCTCGTTCCAACACCATCGTCAGGTGATGAATGTCGATGTCGACACTTCTCGCCACGAACGTCGCTTCGGAACCGATCGCTACTGACAACGGGCTGAGCGGATTGTCGATCGACCCGTCGGGCGTGCTTTTTGATTTTTTGCCCTGCGGGCTAGTCGGTGAGTATTGCCCCTTGGTCAAGCCGTAGATCTGATTGTTGAACAGGATGACCTTCAAGTCGACATTGCGGCGAATCGCATGCATGAAGTGATTGCCACCAATCGACAGACCGTCACCGTCACCCGTAATGACCCAGACTTGCAAATCAGGACGCGTGATTTTCAGGCCGGTGGCGATGGCCGGAGCACGCCCATGAATGCCGTGGAATCCATAAGTGCTCAGGTAGTAAGGAAAGCGGCTGGAACAGCCAATACCCGACACGAACACGATTTTTTCCCTGGGGATTCCCAGACTCGGCAGCACCTTTTTCATTTGAGCCAGGATCGAATAATCACCGCAGCGCGGGCACCAGCGAATCTCTTGATCGCTCGCAAAATCCTTCGGACTCAAGACGGGCAAATCCAATTGATTCGACATCGTTCCACCTGTAATGGGATACGGAGTAAACGCTCAGGGTGCCATTGGTTGTCCGAAGACGGCAACCAGTGGCACGAGGAAACCCTGTCTAGTAGAAACCGTGCCTAAACTAATACATTAATACCACATTACGAATCAGGCTCCGTTGGGGAATAAGACGGTGAAGGCCGATTTTTGGTCTGATGCTCCGCGAGCAACTCGTCGATCTGCTGAACCAGTTCGCTGATCAGGAATGGCTTGCCTTTGATCTTGGCGTAGCTGACGGCGTCGACCAGGTAGTTCGCGCGCAGAATGAACCACAACTGTCCGGCGTTCAGTTCGGGTACCAGTACGCGCTTGTACTGTTTCAGGATCTGACCCAGATTCCGCGGGAACGGGTTGAGGTATCTCAGGTGACAATGCGCAACGGATTTTCCCCTGTGCTGGCTGGCTTCGACCGCAGAGCGGACAGCACCGTAGGTTCCACCCCAACTGACCACCAGCAGGTCGCCCGTCGCAGGGCCCAGTACTTGTTGGTCGGGAATTGTCTGAGCGATGTTCGCGACCTTCTGCTTGCGAATCATCGTCATGTGATGATGATTCTCTGCGTCGTACGAAATGTTGCCCGTGACGTCGGCCTTTTCCAGGCCGCCGATCCGATGTTCCAATCCTCGCGTGCCCGGGATGGCCCACGGTCGAGTCAACTGTTCGTTACGCAGGTAAGGCATGTAGCCATCATCCGAATTGAATTGAGTCGGATGCCGGACAACGATTGGCTTCAAATCGTCCACATTCGGAATCCTCCAAGGCTCGGCGCCGTTCGCGATATATCCGTCCGTCAGCAAGAAGACGGGTGTCATGAATTCGACGGCGATTCGCATGGCTTCCTGGGCCATCTCGAAGCAATCGGCAGGTGACTGGGCGGCAACAACCGGAACAGGGCAATCACCATTTCGTCCCAGGACGCTGATGAACAGGTCCGACTGTTCGGTCTTTGTCGGCAGACCCGTACTGGGCCCCCCACGCTGCACGTCGACGATGACCAGGGGCAGTTCCGTCATGACTGCCAGACCAATCGCCTCACCCTTGAGCGCAATTCCCGGTCCACTGCTGGCCGTAAAGGCGAGTGATCCTCCGAACGAGGCGCCGATCACCGACGTGATCGCGGCAATTTCATCTTCCGCCTGAAATGTCCTCACGCCGAACGTCTTAAGCAGGCTCAATTCGTGCAGAATGTCACTCGCTGGAGTAATCGGATATCCGCCGAAGAACAGTTCCTTCCCTGCCAATGTCGCGGCGGTCACCATGCCGAATGCCACTGCTTCGTTGCCCGTGATCTTGCGATATTTGCCCGGAGTGAGCCGTGCGGGTGATACGGCATAATGAACTGTGAACGATTCCGTTGAGTAGCCGTAGTTGAAACCGGCTTCCAGCGATTTCAAATTCGCCTCGACGATCGCCGGGTTCTTGGCGAATTTTGATTTGATCCATTCTTTGGTCGCCGTCAACTCACGTTCATACAGCCAATAGATCAGCCCTAAAGCAAAGAAGTTGCGGCACCGATCGCCTTCGCGTTGCGAAAGTCCCAGACCCGAGACGGCGCTACGTGTCAATCGTGTCATCGGGATGCGGTGCAGGTGGTATCCAGCGACTTGGTCTGAATCTAGTGGGTTACTGCCATAACCGGCTTTGAACAGGTTTCCCGAATCGAACGCGTCTTCGTTCACAATCAGCGTGCCGCCCCGCTTCAGATCCGACAGATTGGTCTTCAAAGCGGCCGGGTTCATGGCGACCAGAGTGTCGACATCGTCGCCGGGCGTGTAGATATCGTTGCTCGAAAAACAGACCTGGTAACCGCTGACACCAGCCAGTGATCCTGCCGGAGCACGAATCTCGGCCGGAAAATCGGGCAGCGTACAGATGTCGTTGCCGAACAGCGCGGAAACGTCAGAAAATTGCGTACCCACCAGTTGCATTCCGTCGCCGCTGTCGCCGCAGAAGCGAATCACAACAGCTTCAACATGTTCCACAGGCTTGCCATTTCGATGGTTGCCATTCAATTGATGGATGTTTTCAGTGGGCATCAAATTTCCTTAGTTCGATCGCTGCTGAAACGCCCGTGCCATTAGACTCGGTATCGGAAAGATCAAGATGGGCACGAGTCGCAACGTTCATGTTCTTTGGCCTCAAACGCGGCAAACAGGCACTCGACGTGCGGCGTGTCTTCTGCGTCCACGGCAGCCAGCACTTCCGTTTTCAGGCCAATCAGCGTTTCGTGGATCAGCACTTCTCGTTCATCAGGACCCGCGAGCTGTGCTCGATATCCATCACGGGATCGCATTCGTTCGACAAATTGAATGTACATGCCAGACTCCTGTTCCGAAGGGGGGGAGGGACATCCTCTCGCACGCCATTCGTGGGGTGCGCCCGCGAAACGGCCGTGCAACCAGACCTAGATGACACGCGAATGCGCAAAGAATCGCCCGAGCGTCAACACCGATTCGGGCGTGTGTAGAGACACCGAGTCCGGCAAAGCCCGCGTCTGAGTACGCTGGGCGCAGATTTCGGCACGGCGGTTGGAAGACAGACCGCGCATGGTGAAATGGCCGATGCGGAACTACGATGAGAGTTCATCGCTCATGATACTGCGTTCAATTGATTGTCAAGTGTTTTCGATCCTGTGTCAGACACAAATGCTGGATTTCGGGATCATGCGAACTTCACGATGAGGTCCATGGTGAGTGGTTTGACGATCGCCCCTGCGGGTTGTCAACATACTGTTTTGCCACCCGATTTCCGCCAACGACCAAACAGGATTGACCGCAAGGATTCTGCTCATGCCAAAGAAAAAAACCGCAAAGAAGAAGGTTGTGAAGGCCGCTGCGCCAAAGATTCCGCAACGAATCGTGATGAGAACCGGGGAGGCGCTAGTTGAAGCCGAACCAGCGTACTCGGCGGCAGAGCCTGAAGTGGTCATTGGCGAACTGGATGGTCCAGTTGGCTATGCAATCGCCAACCTGATTGGCGACCAGACAAAAGGACATTCGCGCGTCTTCGCGATCTTGAATTGCGATGTGCAGGTGCGTCCGGTCACGCTGATGGTCAGCAAAGTGACGGTCGACAGCACCAAGTACACGAACATCCTGATGGGAACCGTTCAGGCGGGCATCGCGAATGGCGTTCTGGACGCGGTCCGTGCGGGCGATATTCCCAAGGAAAAGGCGAACGATCTGGGAATCATCGTTTCGATCTGGCTGGACCCAAGCGTCACCAAGGTTGACGTCGATCATAACATCCTGTTCGAAACGAATCGTCAGGCCACGGCGAAAGCGATTCATAAGGCCATGCACAACGAACCCGGCATCGATTGGTTGTTGGACAACCAGAAGAATGTCACGCATTTCTTCCACCAACTTGCCCTGGAAGGAAAACTGTGACCCGGCCGCGGGTGGGTGGGGTTCGCGATTGAATCGGGTTCGATTGAATCGGGTTCAAAATAGCTGGGTCGCTCGCGCGTTGGAAACGGGTGAACAGACAAATATCGGACGGGCACAACGGACGGAGCCAGTCCCATTTATCGGGCTGCCGGCCTGAACTCGCGGTCGGTGGACGACCGCCACAGGTGATTTTGCGAAAAGTGGGATTCGAATGCATATTCGCGATGGGATTCTGAGTCCAGAAGTCTGCGCGGCGACAGCATTGCTCAGTGTCTCGGCGATCGGCTACAGCCTGCGCCGACTGCGTTACGATCTGGAAGATCGTGCCGTCCCGTTAACCGGAATGCTGGCTGCGGTGATCTTCGCCGGACAGATGGTCAACTTTCCGCTATTCGGCCTGCCTGTATCTGGGCACCTGCTGGGCGGAGTGCTGGCTGCAGTCATTCTTGGTCCCTGGGCGGGGTGCCTGGCGATCTCACTCGTTTTGATCGTGCAGGCGGTTCTGTTCAATGATGGCGGAATTCTTTCGTTGGGTGCCAACATCCTGAATATGGGGGTCGTCGGAGCGTGGGGCGGCTACGCCGTCTACGCATCACTACGGCGCTGGTTTGGCGCCCAGGCATCGTCAGCCGTTCCAGCGGCAGTGATTGCCGCCTGGTTGTCGGTGCTCGCGGCGGCGGCGTTGTTCTGCGTGGAATTTGGCCTGTCGAATCGAGCGAGCGAGTTCAATCTGCGGGGCGTCTTTGCATTGATGGTCTTCTATCACGCCTTGATTGGCTTGGGGGAAGCGCTGATTACCGGTGGAATCCTGATTTTTATCCTGTCTCGCCGGTCCGATTTGATCGCGGCACCACAGAAGGCGACCTTCGCGACAGGGATCGGACGCTTTGTCGTTGCAGGAATGGTGTGTGCGCTGGCGGTGGCTGCTTTCGTGGCCCCGTTCAAATCCGAACATCCGGATGGTCTGGACAAAGTTGCAGAAGTCACTGGCATCGAATCTCTGAAGGTGGAAAAGCCCGGTCTGTTGTTGGACGACTATCAGATTGCAGTACCAGGAGGATTCGATCTGCCTTCGGCAGCAACATCGCTGGCGGGGATACTGGGAACGGCAGTCGTGTTTTCACTCGCCATCGCACTCAGTAGAGCGGCGCGGTGGAACACGGCGCCGATGGCCACGGATGGTGGTCATGCCAGTTAGCTCTAACAGCGGCCAGACGGTGTGCCATTTTATTCTGCCGTCGATCAAAATGCTTCTGACGCTGGCCGTGATCATTGTCGCCAGCCTGATTCCTCTCGCGAATTGGCCGGCTCATGGATTATTACTGGCCGTCGTCTTAGTGGGCCTCAGCCTGGCAGAAGTCCCCGTCAGCTATCTCGCGCGGCGGCTGTCGTTGTTTCTGCCGCTGCTGATCGTCTTCGGCCTGACGATTCCCATGACCCAAACCAACAAAACGACGGCGTGGGCGTGGGCGGCTCTGTTGAGTCTACGTTGTGTGATCTCCTTTCTGGCCGGGCTATGGTTAATTCATGTTCTGCCTGTGACAGAACTGTTCGCAACACTGTTGCGCTGGCGCTGCCCCCCTGCTCTGGTGGCGATGCTGTCGTTCATGTACCGCTACATTTTCATTCTGTGGGACGAACTGGGGCGGCTGCGACGTGCTCGTGATGCCCGAGACTTTGGCGATCGAAAGGTCATCCGCCGCTGGACTGGGAATGCTCAAACGATCGGGCTGCTCATCGTTCGTGCGATGGAACGTGCCGAACGAACGCACCACGCGATGCTGGCCCGAGGATGGGATGGTTCCGTGCGCTATCTCGGGAACGATCCGACACCATGAGCACCGAATCCAGTCCACCGGCGCTCGAACTGCGCCACTTGTCGTTTCGCTATCCCAATGGTCGCGTCGCCCTCGACGATGTGTCGTTCTCGATTCAGACCGGTGAACGAGTCGCGGTCGTCGGCCCCAGCGGCGCCGGCAAATCGACATTGCTGATGCACCTGAACGGCCTATTACCGGCGCCTGCCATCACGGATTCAAGTCGCGTTCAGGTGTTCGTACAATCGGTACCGGTCGCGAAGGCTCAGTTGCGGTCAATTCGTAGACAGGTCGGATTCCTGTTTCAGGATCCCGATGATCAGTTGTTCTGTCCGACCGTGCGTGATGACGTCGCCTTCGGTCCGTTGAACCTGCAACTGTCTACCAGTGAAGTGAAAGAACGAGTGACGCGCAGTCTGGCTGCGGTCGGCCTGCCTGACTACGCAGCGCGAAATCCGTCTCAACTGAGCACCGGTGAGCGCAAACGGGTATGTCTGGCAGGCGTCTTGGCGTGCGAACCTTCAATACTGGTACTGGACGAACCGACCAGTAATCTCGATCCTCGAGCCCGTCGACAATTGGGCCAAATCCTGAACCAGTACACGAGCACACAGATCGTGGCCACACACGATCTGGATTTCGTGCTCGATCACTGCCAGCGTGTCCTGGTCATCGATGGCGGAAAGCTGCAGGTCGATGGACCTGTCGATCGAGTGCTCGCCAATGCGACGCTGATGGATCGACACGGACTGGACGTTCCGTGGCGATTGCGTCAGACGTCAAGCTAATGAGGCGACGCGCCCAGATTGAGTCCTCTCCTGAGTGGCAGTGGACAGCTGTTTTGAGCCGCTCACAGCCACTCAAGCGTGTAGCTGGGGGCTCGAAGACCCGACCCCAGCCACACTGCGTTTGTTCCAGACAGAGGTCTATTACGTCACGCTGTTGAGCGTCACTTGGAAGATCAGCGGCGAGTTCGGCGGAATGACGACCGATCCTTGCGAATTGCCACCTGTCCCATATGCCAGTTTCGATGGAATGATCAGCGTGGCGACTGTCCCCACTGGCAGCAGACGGAATGCCTCGTCCCAACCGGCGATCACCGAGCCACCACCGATCTTGAAGGTGAACGGAGTGGTATGGCCGAATGACGCGTCAACGTTCGAATCGAATTCAGTCCCCTTAGTTCCATTTGAGTTCAGCAAGAAGCCGCTGTAGTTGACCGAGACCGTCTGTCCCGCCTTGGGAATCGCTCCCGTGCCTTGCGTCGTCACGACATAGTTCAACCCCGACGGCGTTTCTTTGCTGGTCAGATTGTTCGTTGTTTCGAAGTTGTGAATGGTAACCAGCTCCGAATCGAGCTGCGTATCCAGGGTGGCCGAGCCCGTAGCGGTCTTGGTGTTACCGAACTTGTCAGAGCTGGTGACCGTAATCGTCGTGGTGCTGCTCGTCAACGGTGCATTGGTCAAATCGAGTGACCACTGTCCCGCTGCCGGCGATGTCAACTCGGGATCGGTACCCAGCTTGTACGTCTTGCCGCCAGAGATGGCGACCGACAAGACCGAGCTGTTCTTGGCATCCATCGTGCCGGTGATTGTCGCAGTGTTCTTCGTTGCCGGCAACGACACAACTGTCGGCGCAGTCAGATTCGACGCTGGTACGACCGCTTCATCGGTACGAATCAGATGAGCTGGAATATCGTTGACGATCGTCGGCTGGTTGCCTGTCGCCGCCGAAGAGGCCCCTTGATGGATTTGAGCGTTGTGTCCTCGAGTACCGATGAACGTCACTTTGCTGTGCGTATGATTCGGGCCGTCAGTCGACGCCAGGTAATTGATCACACCGTCGCGACCCATTCGTACCGTCACTTCGCCGGTATACGTCGACGCGGTCGAATTGTAAGAGCTGTTCTTGCCCAGTTGGATGTCGTTCAGTTTTCCAGTGATGGTTGAATGGTTGATCACCAACTGACTGACACGATCGGTCATATCGCCACCGACGGTGGTTGTTTCCAGGTCCAGTTTATCGCCAGACGACGTACCTAGGTTGACGTTCAAATCGCCACTGATGCTGCATTGATTCAGCGTGACATTGTCATCATGGATGCCGCCATTGATGCGAACAGAATTGGCATGCACCTTCGTCAACGTGAGGGTGTTGGTTTGCTGTCCCAGTCCCAGATTGACGTCCAGCGACGCCAGATTCGCCGTTCCATCCCCGGTGACGGTGACCGTGTTCCCGCGCGAGTTCAGTCGCATCGAAAGCGACAGAGTCCCGCTGACGTTGGCAGTAAACGTGGTCAGACTCTGATTGCCGACTTTGAACGAAGTTCCGTTCGTCCCGGTCAAAACCATTTGAGTGCCGGTGTACGAGACTGTGAAATTGTCGCCGGTTGACGGCCGGCCCGAGCTGATATCGGTCAGATCCACCGCCCCACCGTTGACGTGGACAGCCACGAGGTTGGTCAGCAGACGCCGCGATTCAAGCGTTTCCAACTGCGAGATTTGCGCACCCAGACGATCCTGAATGGAACGTCGTCGATCGCGTAATCGTCGTTGGTTGGGGTTATTTTTGGCGGAAATCAACCAGGCAGAAAGACGTTTCGTCCAGTTTCGCAGCATCGTCGGTCTCGTCTACGGAAGATGTCATGGCACTCAACCCGCCGTGGTTCCATCCACTGGATATCGTCTCGAAATGAATCGGTGAGTCGAATTATTCTAGGTTACGGCACAGACCGCGCGACAGGCCTTTTGAGAATTTTCAGAAATCCGATTCTGCGGTGTGTGATTGTGAGAGCGGCGGCGTCGCAACCAGCATCTTCGTCACATGAAGCGTTCTCTCCATCTGCCGAATCGACACCTGGCGGATCGTATTCCGTTCGATTTTTTAAGGTTGGTTCGCGGCCCCCCGAATTCGTTCGGAAATGGGGTTCTATGGGGCACGAATCGCAAGCAGGCGCGTGACCGTCACAGGAACGACCGCCTGGTTGTGGCGTCAGTCATCGACGCGATATTGTAGCGCGTGTGGAGCCCCTTCCTTCAAGGCATCGATCGCCCACGCTTCGCTCGCGCGAGACAGACAATCCAGGATCGCGCGGCCGCGTACGACTTGCAGGCGATGCCTCATCAGTTCGATGGCAGTTGGGCGAGTCGGGCTGATTGAAAGCAATGCTCGAGACGCCTCTTCGAACAAAGGCGGACTCAGTTGACGCGCGACGTCATCGGACAATGCCAGATAGTCACGGCAGAGTTGTTCTGATGCGGCGCCGGGGAGCTGTTGAAGCGCCGGAAAGATCACCATCTTGATCCGAAAGTCGGTCCATGAACGAGGGTTTTTCCAGCGTGTGTCAATCACCGGTTCCAAGGCGGGATCATCGCGCCAAAGTGTTTCGCGAGCGAGACCCGCTGCACCTGGCGCCTTCAACAGAATCAAACTGTGCAGTGCCATCGCTCCATCAAATCCGTGGTACATCCAATCCTTGTGCAGACTGCGCCGTCGGACTCGATCTTCGAGTGCTGTAATGACGTTCGGCATGGCCGTTGACTGAGAAGGAATCAATAGCGACTGTTCCGCCGCCAAGGCGCGGGCACGAATCCGCTGTCCGGAAGCCGTCTGATCTTCTGGTGTGACCGCAACCGTGTCCCAGTCGCGGTTATCCTGCAGAGTTGCGATCAGCGTGCCAGCGTCCGGTGGCGGAAGATCCGGCAATTTGCGTGGCAGTTGTGCGGCCACAGGAGTCCGCGAAAGGTGACCCAACTTCCGCCCCAGTGCTACGATTGTGCCGCGAGGATCATCGACGATCACGCCATCCCCTGGCATCTTCAATATGTCGGCGATGGGGTTGGGAAAGACTTCACTACGGTCTGCGTACAGCCCTCCCTTGTATCGCCTCAGTTTCAAACGAGGATCCGTCAGGATGACGCCACCATTTTCGTCATTGCAGTAAGCAACGTGATCCCACATGTCCATCTGCGTGAGCAGGTCCGCGATCTGCCTGTCCAAACCAGAGCGCTTGATGTCGAGGTGGATCAGTCCTGCAAACTGACGATGCAGGTTAAAGACTTCGACCAGCGTGGGGATGCGGCACTGATCTCCGAATCGTCCCGGGTTGCGAAATCGAAATTGGCGCAATTCATCCCAGGTGAAATCGCTGACATCACCGTAGGCCTCAAGATTTCGATCGAGCATGTCGTCGTGAAACAGGACGAGGACACCATCTTTGGTTTGGCGAATGTCAATCTCATTGCCGTCGGCCCCCAGTTCAAATGTGGCGCGATACGCTTCCAGAGTATTCTCGAATGCATGTTCCGACGCACCGCGATGACAGATGATATCGATTCCGGCTCGGCGCGCGGCAACTCGTTCGTGCCGGCGCATCGACGCGGCAGGTGTTTCTGGCGGGATGGAATTCGGTTCCGCCGTCGATCCAGAAGGATTGTTCGTCAGCAGGGTGAATAGTACGAGTGTGAATCGTTTGACGACGACGTCTATGGTATTCCAGTTGCTCATGCCGTTCACACCCGTGTCTGGTTGGAATCGGACGCCCTGTTTTCGCATGCATCATGGCGGATCAACCGCCGCAATTCATCACTGCTCTCGCCGATTGTTGACCTGTCGCATTAGAATTCAGTAAACACCGATTTCGCTTCCAAGGGAGTACGAGCGATGACGATGACAGCAACTCCATCTGCCTCTGAGACAATCGCGGCGCTGACCGCTCATACCTGGTCACCTCAGCCCGAGCCTGCGAAGCTTGTGCATCGACTGTTGAATGAATGCCTTCAGCGATGCGCATTCGCGGCAGATCTGTCTCAACGCATGCTCGATCAGACGGGAACTCGGTTACTCGACTGGATCGATCATTTCGCCTTGCCCCCATCGGATCCGTTCCGGTCACAACTCGGTCACGTGGGTTACGAGCTTGAAGCGACCGGCGCGAACGAATCGGTTGAGCATGTCTGGAATCACGCCGGCGGCATGTTTCCACGCGTGCGAGAAATCTCCGGTTCGTCACGACAACTGGCGATTAAAGTCAGCTCGGTCGTCGATTTTCTCTCCGCCCACCGCCTGTTCACCATTCCCATCGACGGTCTGCCGTTCTCATCGTTACGTCGTGCCAAAGTTTCGGCCGAGAACAATGTGGAGTTCTGGGTCGTTGAACGTCACGGCAACAATCATTTCGGTCTCAATGAGGGCATCGGCACGCGCAATGGACACCCGGTCCAAAACGCCGATCCGCTCCTACTCGCTCAACACGGGGAAGCGTTGCGATTGCGTCGGCGACAATTCGCCACGGACGCCGAGGGATTCGAATATGCCAACGATTTGATCGATCTGGCGATCGCGGACCTGGGTCAGGATCGCGCGTGCGATCTGTTCTTCGCTGCCGAACGCGAATACTGGGAACGTCGCAACCACGCGGGACGAGTCCAATTCGCGCGACAAGAACGACTGGGACTCGGTTGGGCCAATCATGATCATCATACCTATCGATCGAGTCGCGATTCGTTTATGTCGTTGATCGCGTTTTTGGAAAAACTGGGCTTTGTCTGTCGCGAGCGGTTCTACGCTGGCCGCGAAGCCGGCTGGGGGGCGCAAGTGATCGAGCATCCGGTGACGGGTGTCACGATCTTTGCCGACGTCGATTTATCACCAGAAGAACTCGCGCAGGATTTCTCGCACGAACCGCTGCCGCCGCGCAATGAATTGGGCACGGTCGGACTGTGGTGTGCCTTGCACGGCGAGGCGTTCCTGCAGGCTGGCATGCATCATCTGGAATGCCAGTTCGATTTTGCGGCCACTCGCGATCAACTGAAACAGGCTGGTATCGAGACGATGCCGCCCTTCACCGACTACCCCTACCTGCGCCAGGCCTTTACACGTGGCGAAACGTGGCCTGTTGATCCCAGTCGAGTCGAACGCTTGCGAGCCGCAACCCGGATCACAGATCAACAGGCCCAACAATTCCTGGCGAACGGAGCCTTGGGGTCGCACCTCGAAATCCTGCAGCGCGACGATGGCTACAAAGGATTCAACCAGAAAGGCATCAACGAAATCATCGCCGCGACCGATCCACGTCGTGCGCAGTGACTCCGCAGGTCTCGTGCCGCTACCTGACGTCGACCAGAACCTCACCGAGGACGTCCCAGCGTGGCGTCACACCGAGACCGGGCGCTGTCGATGCTGACATCCGGCCATTGACACGTTGTGGTGCTCCTTCGGCATTGCTGACGGTGACGTAGCTATTGAAGTCTGTCGTCGTGAACAGGATTTCGGGCGGCGTGCTGTGAGCCAGGTGGGAAATTGCGGCGGTGACGATGTCGCCGCCCCAACTGTCTTCGACCGTCGTGGCGACGCCCAGCGTGACGCACATGTCACGCACCTGCTTCGCCTTGGTCAGGCCGCCCAGTTTGCTGATTTTGATATTGATACAGTCCATCGCCTTGTCAGATTGGCCACGTAACAGAACGTCTATCGAATCAATCGACTCGTCGAGCACAAACGGATGCTGGCAGTGACGACGAATCGACAGACATTCATCGTACGTCCGACACGGCTGTTCGATGTACACATCGATCTCTTGCACCCCACGAATAACGCGCATCGCGTCATGCATCAGCCAACCGGTATTCGCGTCGGCAATCAGGCGATCGCCTGGTTGCAACTGGCCCGATACGGCGCGAATGCGTTCGATATCCATCAGCGGATCACCCCCCACTTTCAGTTGAAAGTTGTGATATCCTTCGGAGCGATAGCCCGCGACCTTGGCCGCCATCTGCTCGGGCGATTCTTGCGAGATCGCGCGATAGAGAGCGTAGTCTTCTCCGAAACGACCACCCAATAGCACGCACACAGGCAGGTTCGCAGCTTTACCAAGGATGTCCCAACACGCCATGTCGATGCCTGATTTGACGTACGGATGACCTTGCAAGGCGGCATCCATCCGACGGTTCAATTGCCCCAATTCGGTAGGGTTCATCCCCAACAGGTGCGGCCCCAATTCCTTGATGCCGGCTCGGCAACCTGCCGCATACGCCGGCAGATAGAATGGCCCCAGTGGGCACACTTCGCCATATCCAGTCAGGCCCGAATCGGTTTCGACGGCGACAATCGTGCTGTCAAAGACGTTGATCGATTTGCCGCCCGACCATTTATAGCTGCCCTCACGCAAGGGCAGTTCGACTCGATACGCGCGGATCCGGGTGATTTTCATATTGATCGGCTTCGTTGTGCGACGACTCATGTCAATGACGGCGCCGCACGTCGGCGTCTGTCATATCTTGGAACCACATGGTAAATGAGCACGCCGAAATTTGCTCGCGCGGAGATCGCTACCGCGCGGAATGAGCCAAAGTGCTTCGAGTTGCGCACAGTGGAACTGTCGCTCAGGCCGAACCGGCCAGCAATGACTTATCGAAAAAGTCGCGCAGACGGCGATCGTACTCTGCGGGACCCACGTCGCGAGCGCGATTATGCTTGGCCGATGGAACCAGCCAGAATTGGACAGCGGGTGAATCGATCCGCTTTTGTAACTGGCGACCCACGTCCGGATGAACGTAGTTATCGCGTTCACCGGCAACCAATAACACCGAACGGTCCTTCAGCTTCGGCAGCCATTTTTCCAGAACGACATAGCGGCGCTTGCGCAGGAACTGACTGGTCAATCTCGTCAGAACCGACGTCACGCGGATGTGCCACATCGGCAAGATCGGCAGCAAAAATCGAGGCACATACAAGGTCGCCCAGCGAGAGATGAAATGAACGAGCAAGGCGTCGGTGGAATAGGCGCCTTCACAGCAAACGGCTTTGACATTGGAGGATTCGGCCGCCGCGATCAAAGCCGGGGCCGAACCACGACTGACACCCATGATGCCTAACGGAAGTTCGCTGAGATCCGATCGCGATTCGATGAATCGCAAAGCCGCTCGTACGTCTTCCAGTTCGAAGGTGGTCGCCCAATGCAGCGGTGAATAACCAGGCTGAGTATCACTTTCACCCTGGCAGCGAAAGTCGAAGGACAGCAGTGCGAAACCGTCTTCCAGCAAACCATGTGCATAGGATGTTGCGGACCAGTGGCTGCCCTCAAGCTCAGGACAGAACAGGATTAGTCCCTTTGGTGAAATGCCAGGGTTCCGGTGGATGCTGCCCCGCAGAGTGACTCCGTCGGCGGTCACGCACGAAACATGCTCGGCTCCCGGATCAGGAGAAGTTTCAGGAACCGAGAACGGCGGCTTCGTTTCGAAGATCCGCAAGACAAGCCGCACGTAGACACACTGAACGACCAGGTCGATGGCGACAAGGACAATCAGAATCAATATCAGCCAATTCAATGGTCGACTCCGCCAAAACGATCCTACTGATGGCCCGCATGAGACCTGCGACAGGAATTTCAGGTCGACGGCCGTTTCGCGATCTGTCAGCTCATTCCGGCAGCCAATCGGCGCACAGGCAGATGGCGACAGGTTGCCTACCGAATGTACCGTGTTTTTCGGCGATTACCCGAGGTATTCTGCAAAAATCAGTGAACAATTCTGGCCACCGAAGCCAAAGCTGTTGGACAATGCGCGTCGAACAGGCGCTTGCCGCGCTTCATTGGGAACATAATCGAGATCACACTCAGGATCAGGCGTCTCGTAATTGATGGTTGGCGGCAGGACGCCGTCTCGCATCGACAACACGCAGGTGATCGCCTCAACGCTGCCCGCCGCCGCGATCAAATGCCCCATCATGCTCTTGATGCTTGAGACCGGCGTCTTATAGGCCGCGGCACCGAACGAGGTCTTAATCGCCGCAGTCTCGACCTTGTCGTTCACTTCCGTACTGGTGCCGTGCGCATTGATGTACTGAATGTCTTCCGGATTCAGCTTGGCATCGCGAAACGCCATATTGATGCAAGAAACGGCACCGCGGCCTTCGGGATGAATGTCGGTGATACGGTAAGCGTCGGCGGTCGAACCGTAGCCGACGAGTTCTGCATAAATCGTCGCCCCACGTTTTTTCGCGTGTTCCAATTCTTCCAGAATCACCATGCCGGCGCCTTCACCCAGCACGAATCCGTCGCGATCGCGATCGAATGGCCGCGACGCCTTTGGCGGATCCGAATTGTGAGTGGACAGGGCGGTTAGCAGGTTGAAGCCTGTCACGCCAAACGGATGGATCATGCTGTGAGCACCGCCCGACAACATGACATCGGCGTCATTTCGACGAATGATTTCCGTGGCTTCGCCAATCGCCTGGCTGGAGGCAGCACAGGCGGTCAGACAATTCAGGTTCGGTCCTTGAGCGTCGAACAGGCTGGCCAAGTGCCCGGCCGGCATGTTCGGTTCTTGCTCCAGTTCTTGCTGCGCGTGCAAACGCGTCATACCGACACGCGTGAATGCTTCCAGGTCGACATGACCGTCCCGTTCTGACTCGGCGATCAGACTCATAACACGGGCGAAGTCTTGCTGACCTTCACCAGCGCCCAGATAGATGCCAAATCGCGCGGGATCAACCGAGCCCATGACACCAGAATCATTGACCGCTTGCCGTGCCGCACCGATCGCAAACCGAATATTCAAACCGCAATGTTCGAATCGTTTTGGGTCTTCGACGTAGTTTTTGAGATCGAAGTTCTTAACCTCGGCCGCGAATGTGGTGGGAAAATGCGAGGCGTCAAAATGAGTGATCTTGCCGATCCCACTCTTCGATTCCTGCAGCGATTTCCACATCTCATCAACGGTATTGCCGATCGGAGTAATCGCTCCGATACCCGTGATGACCACTCGCCGTCTCATCTCAAACTCCTCACCACACAGCTGCAAGAATCAAAGCCAACGAAGTCCGAGTTTTTTTCGCGGACCGCTGGCAGAGACGTGTGTTATTGATTGAGCACACCGCCATCGCCGGCTTTGCCGACGTCCATGACGCCCAACAATCGCATGGAAAAGACGAAGTTCTTCTGATCGATTTTGACGCCACCGGCGCCTTGTTCGTCAACGTGGGCAAAGACAATCTCACCATCAGCAACTAAGCGTTCACCGACATGCGCCTGGACTTCGACCATTCCACCTTCGGGACGTGCATCGATTAGTTTCGCCGAATAAGTCAGCGTATCGCCGGGAATGGCCCAACTGTGGAACGTCATTTTTGGCACCTTGGCCAGAATGACAACCAGACTAAAGTTGTTGACCTTCCCCAACAGAATGCCACCCGTCTGCGCCATGCCTTCCAGCATCAGCGATTGAGGCATCACTGGAAAACCTGGAAAGTGATCGTGCAGGTGCTCTTCGGCCAAAGTGACATTCTTGATCGCTTTGGCGTGCGAACCGTCGACGAATTCGACGAATCGATCAATCCAGATCCAACGCATGGTTCATTTCTTGGTGGGCGTCTGCAAAAGAAAATCGGGTGGGTGCAGATTCCACCCGAATCGGTCCGGGACGCTGCGTTCAGCTCAACTTCGATGCCAGGAAATTGACAACCATGTTGACTGTGAACAGGTCTTCGACGTTTTCGACCTTGGGGTTCTGTGCCAGCTTGTCGATCGCCGCCTTGTCGGCGTGTGGCAATTTGATCCGCAGTTCGTTCAGCCCCTTTTCCGTGACGACGCCATTTTCGGCGAAACCGGAATCGGCCGCGAACAGGCTTTCGGGGAACAGTTCGTTTCGGGGAATCTTGATGCCGAAATTGCGTTCCAACCGGAATACGATGTCCAGGAAGTCGATCGATTCAGCCCCGAGATCGGCTTTCAGCCGCGCGGTGGGAGTGACTTCATCGTCATCAACACCCAATGCGTCGACCAGGGTCTCTTTAACTTTTTCAAAAATCTCGTCGTGCGATGGCATCCAAGAATCTCCTAGGGATCGCGTGGTTTCAATAAAGGTTGCGATCCGGTTCCAGTTTTCGCCCAAATTTCAAAAAGCAGTGAATTCTATTCGGCAGACGGAGCGAGACACCTGCCGTTAAACTCGATGTTCGTCTATGGAAAACCCGCATCTGTCGGCATGGCGGGGCTATTTCTGTAGTTTGTCAGCTATATTTCAGTTTCAGGTCGGCTATTGCTCAATCTTGGTCACAGGGAAGCAGTTCAGAGATCATGTTGTTTCAGGTCGAAACTTGACAGTTTTCTCTGAAAATCTTGTCAGCCCATTCCTCCTAAGGTCAAACCACCATCGACTTTCAGGACCTGACCAGTGATGTAACTCGATTCTTCGCTCGCCAGGAACAGCACCGCGTTCGAGATATCCTCTGGCTTTCCCAATCGTTTAACGGGAATGGAACTCTTGATCTTGTCGCCAGCCGCGTTCACCACGGCAATCGTCATATCGGTTTCGATAAAACCAGGAGCAACGCAGTTCACTGTGATGCCTCGCTTCGCATACTCTGTCGCCAGGCAGCGAGAAAAGCCTTCGATACCGGCCTTGCTGGCGGCATAGTTGGCTTGGCCCGGATTCGAGAAATCGGACGCGACACTCGACATATTGATGATGCGGCCAAAACGATTCGTCATCATGGGACGAATCGCCGACTGGCAGAAATTGAAGACACTGGTCAGATTCGTGTCGATGACCTGTTGCCATTCTTCGGCGGCCATCGCCAGCACCAGTTTGTCGCGAATAATGCCGGCGTTGTTGACGAGAATATCCAGTCGTTCCCACTTGGCGACAACTTGCTCAATCGCCGCATCGGCGTCCGCTTTCTTACTGACATCCGCTTGGATCGCGATGACCGTCTTGCCGGCAGCCGTCAGTTCCGCAGCCAGCTTGTCTGCCGCCTCTTTATTCGACTGATACACAAACGCCACCTTTGCGCCGGCGTTCGCCAGCGCGACGACGATCGCTTTACCGATACCACGGCTTCCGCCAGTCACCAGTGCGACTCGATCAGAGACATTCATGAAACACGAATCCTCGTTAAATTGACACACCGCGTCGAACTGACTCGGTGCGAATGGGTTTGATTATTATTGTTCGAGACGACGCTGAAACGAACGTCACGACTTGGCAGGAGTCCAGATTTGCTGGAATATTTCGCGAAAGGATTGTCGTCGCAGTTCGTCCGAATCGGCCAACGCCGGATTCCGATCGCTTAAATTGAACGCTTCCAACGTGACTTTTGCAGCCACGGCCGATTCGCCGTTGACCGTGCCGGACCCGGCAAAGTCCCAGATGGAACCGTTTTGTTTTTTGACCGACATCTGCACGATCAACGAGTTTCCAGGCGACACAAAATGATTGTATTTGATGGCGCGGACTTCTTTCAGCATGATCGTGCTGTGTGAGAAATCCTCGGCATGCCGAATCAACCACCCACCCGCTTGAACCAACGTCTCCAGCATTAGAACGCCGGGCATCACCGGGAAACCCGGAAAGTGATCCGCCAGATACTCTTCCGCCAACGACAGATTTTTCAGTGCCGTGATGGACTTGTTCGGTTCCAACTCCGTGATGCGGTCAATCAGCAAAAAACGCATGCAGTCAGTCCGTAGCGACGACCTCGCCGCCGGTTATCGAATATGACGCCGTCCAAAAAACGGCGATAAGAATCAGGGAAATCCGCACGAGGACCGCGCGGAACCAAGCAGAGTATTCTATGAGGGTCGACAGAGCCACACAACCCTGCCGAAACGGAGGCTGTGTCGTCTACGTAAAGCCTTGTTAAAAAACAGTTTGCGGGCGGCGATGCAGTCCGCGTTTTGGTCGTGTTCCTGTCGTATTTGACGTCGCAAACAATGATCGACAGCTTGTGACGGCGACATCGAAGCCAGGGGTTCGATTGCGAATTCGGCTAGGAACCTGCGTTTCACGTCGCTGGCCAGCTCGCCACGCCATTCGATTTCAGCGCCAGATTTGCCAAATGAGCGGCGCTTGCTGCAGACACACCGGCTGCAATTGGTGCTGTGGGTGTCTTACGGGTCCGAATACATTCAATCCAGTTCGTCAGATGCAGCAACTCGCCATCCGGTTTGTCATAGAAGTCGGCTCCACGCGGTCCGGTTCCCAGAATCCACTCCGAAGCCTCTACCTTCGAGCGCCGTTCAGGAATGATCTGATATCCACCTCGATCGACGTAGATCGAGGCATCAGTTCCCTGAAATTCGATGCGTGCTCCATAACGTGCATTGGCGAATGTGCCTTCGAAATGCATCTGAATGTTGCCTGGATATGCCATCACCGTCTGGACTGTGTCTGGCGTTTCCCAAACTCCTTCACTGTGCACGTGTTGCCCCAGACTAACAGCGTGGTCGGGATGGTCGACATTCAATATCCAGTGCGCCACGTCGATCCAGTGCACCATCAAATCGGTAAAGATGCCGCCGCCGAAATCCCAAAACCAGCGCCAGTTCAACATGCGATATTCGTCGAACGACTGATCTTTGGCTGTTCCCAGGAACTTCTTCCAGTCGACGCTGCTGAAATCCAGTTTCGGAATGTTCCGGCGAACGCGATCTGCATTGCGATTCCAGCTCATGTGAACCTTGACCACTTTACCGATCTGCCCTGCCTGAATCAGTTCGCGCGCCTTGACGATGTGCGGCATCGATCGCTGCTGCATGCCCACCTGCACGACGCGCTGGTATTTCGTGGCCGCGTCGTGTAGTGCCGGGCCTTCGGACAGATCGTGCGTCAAAGGCTTTTCGACATAGACGTCTTTCCCGGCGGCACAGGCCGCGATCGTCATGGGTGCATGCCAATGATCAGGCGCCCCGATCAAGACCGCATCAATGCTTTTGTCTTCCAATACCTTCTGCCAGTCTTTGGTAATGGCCGCGTTGGAGTCAGCGAGAGATTTCGCAAGCCCCAGTGGATGATCCCAAATGTCGCAGAGGGTTGTCATTTTTACCCCCGGGACTCCTTTTAACACCTCCATCAGTTTTCGGCAGCGTCCACCAACGCCAATACAACCGACGTGAATCGTGTCATTGGCCGAAAAGGCGCGTGACGGTGCCAGGATTGAGGCGGCAGTCAGGACGGAAGCGGTCTGCAGGAATGCGCGGCGTGTTTTCAGCGACATGATGCGATCTCTCCTTATCTGTGCGCAGTGACAGGAACCATGTCACGCAAGCACGACAGTCGGAAATGACAGGTGCAATCATTCTGGCAACCAGGAGCCAATAAATGAAATCACCCCGTGCTCTTGCGAACACGAGGTGATGATTTTCAATGGTCAGATCGAGTGAATTACTCGAGGATCGTCTTGGTTTCCTTGACCAACTTGGCGATCAAGTCCTTGTTGATGTCGGCCTTGCTCAGGCCCTGGCTGACCTTAACCTTGCCATCGACCCACATCATGACTGTGACGTCGGCCTTGGTGTTAATCTTGTAACCGCTGGGGCCCTTGGAGCCATCGGAAGCGATCGTCAGCGGCATCTGGCTGATCTTATGCTTTTCGGCAGCAGCCGTCAGCGTCGGGGCGGTCTTGTCGGGAGTGTCCGACAGCAGAACGACGAAGCCAGCCATCTTCTGATCACGATTCTTGGCAACAACGTTGTCCAATTCTTTCGTCAGTTGAGCGACTTCTTCGCTCATTTCCTTCGTGAAGATGCTCACGACAGGTTGATTGCCATAACGGCATCGATAGCACAGTTCATCACCATCCTTGTTCGGACCGGTGATATCTTTGACGTTGAAAGCAGGAACCGACGTTCCCTTTTCCAACCCAGACTGAATCTCGGCCGCAATAACGAACCCCGTCGATGCGACAACCAGGGCCGCCAGCGCTGCGAAACACTTCTTCATCGATACTTCCTCCGTCGAACAGATGAACATTCGAAAGCTTTCGATGCCGACAAACATTGCCTGCATCAACCTGAACTGATTCTATCCGATGCCAACTGCGGGCGTCGAGTTACTGCAAATCTTCAATGAACCTGAAATCAAGGTAATTTGAGTTTCGAGCCCGCTCTTCTGGGAGGGCGAGCTCCTGCTGAGCCGTCTTATCTGTACTGGTGACACTGATCTCGATGATCGAACCACCTCTTCGGAAACTCTGGCGAATCTCCGTTCTGCGTTCGTCCCACCGTACGTAACGGGCGCCCAAATTGTTGGCACCTCGTTTATTTCGTCAAATTGAATTCGAGGCAGAACACTGGA
>Ga0105238_10000084_pt1 | contig 106982 bp, 95 predicted proteins | sample KBSC34metaG_FD_81526 | JGI IMG/M metagenome (GOLD analysis project Ga0105238, IMG submission 81526) | Corn rhizosphere microbial communities from Kellogg Biological Station, Michigan, USA - KBS C3-4 metaG | ecosystem: Host-associated > Plants > Roots > Rhizosphere > Soil | place: Michigan, USA...
CGCTTCATCCTGGAAATGCAGCGAGTGACCCGGCCGCGGGTCGGCGGGGTTCGCGATTGAGTTGGGTTCAGAATAGTTGGGTCGATCGCGCGTTGGAAACGAGTGACCCGGCCGCGGGTCGGCGGGGCTCGCGATCGAGTTGGGTTCAGAATAGCTGGGTCGATCGCGCGGTGAAAACGAGTGACTCGGCCGCGGGTCGGCGGGGTTCGCGATTGAGTTGGGTTGAGAATAGTTGGGTCGATCGCGCGTTGGGAACGGGTGATCCGGGTTTGCCTGTTGGTTTATCAGCAGGTAGTTCGCCGTCATATCGTTGGCGATGAAAATGTCTGGTTTGTTGTCGTCGTTAAAGTCGGCAATGACCAGCCCCAATCCCATTCCCTGCGGGAGATCTAGCCCCGCTTCTGCCTGTTGCGTCTCGAAACGACCATCACCCAAATTGATCAATACCGAGTCCAAAGCCGGATCGAAGACGGTGGGACGGCAAACGGTTCTTCGACCGTGTGAATCGGTGCAATAGCCGGTCAATAAATCTGGTCCCTGAACGTAGTTCACGTCGAACAGGTCTGGTAATCCGTCCCCATTGAGATCTGCGATCGCACAACTGACGGTCCACGAATTCTGCGTTATTCCGGCCTGATCAGTGACATCAGCAAACGTGCCGTCGCCTTGATTCACGTACAATGTGTTGCGGCCCAGATTGGCGATGTACAGATCGGGAAATCCATCGTTGTTGAAATCTCCCGCCGCAATGCCTTGAGAATAGGTCAGTTCGCGAATTCCGCTGGGGTCCGTTACGTTCTGATACTTCTGGCCGCGCCCATTTCGAAAAAGTTGGTCTGACGGACCGTCTGTCGTCGCGGTTGGTGATGTGTTCCCTTGTGGAAAATACAAGTCAGGCCAGCCATCGAGGTCGTAGTCCAGAACGGCGACACCCGCGCCCATCGCTTCAAAAATCCGGCGTCCTTCTTTGACGGAATACGAATTCACAAATCGAAAATCGATCCCGACGTCAGTCGCTCGATCCGCAAATCGAATCGCTGACGATTCTGTCATACTCGCTACGCCCTCGTCGTGGACGCTGGATTTCTGCTGCGACCAATCGGGCAGGGGATAGCGACTCCAGTCGAACGTGACGCCTGGCAGGCAATCGGGACGTGTTCGGGGAAGCGTCGCGTGCAACTGCGGTTCGATCCTGGTTTTCAGCGCGAGGATCTCTGCATCCAGCTTGCCAGTCGATTGCTGGGCAACGGCACACCAGCCCCAGGCCTCCCACAGCCGTCCGGTCGCTTCCAACTCTTCAATCAACGGCCGGACGTACTCATTCGCCCGCGGCTCGTTCATCCGTGAATTGAGATCGACGATCCTCTGCAAGTGCCGACCTCGCTCCGAGAATGCGCTGCCCAACTCGGTCTCATTCAGGGTCTTCAGCAACTGTCCCAGGATGGCTGTTGTCGAGAGTTGTTCGGGTTCCCGCAGCAGGGCCTCGTGCAAACACCGCGCAGCCGATTCATTCTCGCCGCGCTGCATCAGCCATTGCCCCAGCGCCGACCAGAATCGAGCATCGTCACGCGCCGCCACACTTAGTTGAGACTGCCAAGCGTGAAACTTGTCGGGCATGAACCGGGCGTAGAGTTCGGCGAGGGTCCCCATGGCCTCGACGTCATCCGGGTGTGCTGTTGTGATCTGCATCAGCAGTTGCTCCGCTTCGTGATACAAGTTCAGATTTAGCTTCTGATTTGCCGAAACGAGCAGGGGAGACTTGTTCGCTGAATCCGTCCTTAAAATGGCCTCCAGCCGCGCGGGGTCGCCCACGCTGGGGGCGATCGACGTGACCAGCAATAGATCGTTGCGGCGAAAGTTCTTCCGCTTAATCAGCTCAATGATGCAGCGGACGGTTTCGCGGCCATGTCCAGTGACGGCGGCGATTTGCTCCTGCAATTGCAACGATTCGGTCACTTCAAACCCTAATCGCTCGCTCGTTCGCAGCGCATGTGCCGCGTGTCGAACGCGATTTCGCATCATCCAATCACGACCCACTCGCAACGCGAATCGACCCGCGTCGTGCGAGGGGCGTCGATTCGCGTATTCATCCAACGCCTGACAAGCTCGATCGAATTCACCACGTTTGCCAGCCCCTTCCGCCAGAATCTTCCAGCCGTCGACCGATTGAGGATCTCGGCCAACCAGCTTTTCCGCCGTCACGAAGGCACGGTGAAAATCTCCGTTCGCCAATTGCGACTCAGCGCGGACCAGAAGCTGTCCTGGTGTCTCAACGATCGAGACGCTGTACAGAAACACGATTGTCGGAATCAGCAGAACGGTAATGACGATTCCGCCAATCACGACTCGATGTCGACTCGCTGGTCGCAAGGCGACGGTGTCCACTCGCTGACTCACGCTCGCTCCTCATCAGAATGACCGACGCCCGTTCAGCGACATTATCGCAGGGACCATGCCACGAATAACGGTGGTAGAACAGATCAAGAACGAACCTTCGGGAATCACTCGGTACGTGCGTGCCGGTGCCTCGGGTGGCACCGCAAATAAGTCCACGGGTGCCAAGGTATTGGAGTCTCGACGCGCCGTGCCGCCCTTCTCGTTCTCGATTTTGATGGGATACCGGCTACACCAAAGTCACTGCTCGTTCGCCAGAGAGTACCGTTCGTTTCTGGTTTCGCCCGCGGCAATTCACGTCAAATCAATTCGATTTTCTTGAACGACACATTTTTCGAGTGACCTTTCCGAACCGTTCCGTCAGTCATGAGTGACGGATGACAACTGGTCGCCACACCGTCGAACTCCAGAGGCCAAGGAACAAATCATGCGGAAAATCTTGAACGTTCGTCGTCTATTGCCATCGATGGGTTGGGTCGGAGCCAGTTTGACGGCGGTTGGTCTGTACTTCGTGCCAGGCCAACCCCATTCCCAATTCCAGTCGGTCGCCACGGCCGCGGTTGCGGTAGAACAAGCGTCGTCGCTGCATGTGACTGGACGCTGTGTCGATCGGCAGAACCAACCCATCGCTGACGCCGAAGTTCGACTGTATCGCTTCAATGATCCCAGTAGCGATGCCGTCCTGCTCAAGACAGTCAACACGAACGACAAAGGCATGTTCGATCTCGGTCAGTGGCCCGACTTGCAGACCGATCCTAGCGAATCAGGTCCGCGGTACCTGGGGATTGCTCGCAAAGACGGTCATGCGTCAATGCCATTTTCATTGCGTGCTGATGTCGACGAAAAAGTCGAGGTGCGCGTGACGATGTCTCCAGCCGCCACATTGACCGGCCAAGTACGCGATCAGGGAGGTCGACCGATCGCCAACGCGAAGGTCATCGCCTTCGCGGAAGACGTGACCGGCGTGCGCAGTGGCATGACTGATGCTGACGGTGACTTTGAAATCAACGACATGATGCCCATCAAGGCGGAATACATTCAGGAGAAAACTGGCCGACGTCCGTTGGCACGCTTCCCCGTCAAAGTCGTTCATCCCGACTACGGCACCAAGCTGGTGTGGTACTGGGAAACCCCGGGACATCTCGATATTCGTTTTGATCAGCCCACCATTGTGGAAGGTAAAGTCGTTGGGATTGACGGCCGGCCTGCCACGAGTATCTGCGTCTGCCTGCAGTCAGCCAACAAACCGAACCATGACGCGCCGCCTCTGGGATTGTTCGCAACGACCGACAAGACTGGAATGTACCGCTTCGCGCTACAAACGAATGAATTGGTCAACCTGTTCGTGATGAACGATCGCTACACGGCTCAGGCGATCGATTCGTTCAAACTAGTCTCGAACGATACGGCGACGGCTCCCGACATCCAACTCACCGAAGGTGGCTTTGTCGTCGGACGTGTTCTCGACGACAAAACAGGTCAGACCGTTCGCGTCGATACGGGAGACCGCATTTTTGTCAACGTGCACTCGACGGCGCGCCCCCTTTCGGGCGCCGCTGTCGAGACCTGTGTTGTCCAGCCAGATGGAACGTACCACTTGCGAGTCCCCGCGGGATTCTGCCGAGTCTACCTCGGCGGAATGGTGTCGCGCCGAAACTTGTCCCTCGACGCTGACCCCAGTCGCGCTCCCACTCCGACTACACCTCGCGAGATCCTTATCGAAGATGGCAAAGAGACGTCGCTTGATTTCAAAGTTCGTCTTCGCCGAAACTGACTTGCCAGCATCGCATGCATCACCAGTTCATTCGTCCCATCGTCCTCGTTGATTGACATTTATTTGCAGGGATCCTGCTGATGTCCAGTACAGAACCACCGTCGTCAGGCGACAGGCTTTTCGCGACCACGCGATGGAGTCTGGTCCTGGCGGCGGCGGATCGACGAGACACAACCGGACGCGGTGCACTGGAAACGCTCTGCCAGACTTACTGGATCCCGGTGTATGCCTTTATCCGAGGTCGCGGTCGATCGGCAGTTGATGCACAAGACTTGACGCAAGAGTTCTTCGCAACGCTGCTCGACAAACAATACTTGCAAGCCGCGGACCCGGATCGAGGTCGCTTTCGAGCTTTCCTGCTGACGATGGTGAAACACTTTTTATCCAAGGAACGCGAAAAAGAGGGAGCGATCAAACGCGGTGGAGCGATTCAAGTGATCTCCATCGACGCGAACCTGAGCGAACAGCGTTATCAGGCTCAACCAACGACCGAGCGTACTGCGGATCAGATCTTCGATCGACAATGGGCCATGTCGATCATCGAACAAAGCCTGTTACGACTACGCGAGTCGTACGAGCAAGAAGACAAGGCGACCGTGTATCAACAATTGTTGCCATTGCTGACACCTGCCGCCGACAATCCCTCTTACGCCGAGATCGCCAGTCGACTGGGACTGACTGAAGGAGCAATCAAGATGGCTGTGCAGCGACTGCGGCAACGGTACCGCGACCTGCTTCGTCAGGAAGTTGCGTCAACACTGAATACCGGTGACGACATGACGGATGAAATCAATCGCCTGATTGTCGCCGTCCGGTCTTAACCATCCTCCTCGAACTCGGCATTGCTCACACACCACTTCGCCTGTCCCTATACTCATATTCACAAACTGAGGAGACGCAATCATGAATTCGGCAGTCTGCCCGGTTTGCACGACCTCGGTTCCTTCCGACGCACCCGCCGGCCTGTGCCCGGAATGCCTACTTCGTCACGGCTTGCCCGGATTTGACGAAACAACTTACGTCCCGCGTCCACAACGCCCCAGGCACGAACTGCCCCGGACTGAAGAACTGGAAGCGGCGTTCCCCAATCTGGAGATTCTCGAGTTCATCGGTGCGGGCGGCATGGGAGCCGTCTACCGAGCCCGCCAAACAGGACTCGATCGTATCGTCGCCCTGAAAGTCCTGCATCATGCGTTCAGCCAGGACGCGGCGTTCGCTGATCGTTTCACTCGCGAAGCACGGGCCATGGCGCGACTGAATCATCCTCATATCGTCGGCGTTTACGAATCGGGTCAATCGGGCGCGTATTACTATCTGTTGATGGAATATGTCGACGGCATGACGCTGCGCGAACATATGGTCGATGGAAAACTGGACGCGGTCGCCGCGCTGTCGATGGCCCCGCGCATCTGTGATGCACTGGAATATGCGCACAATGCCGGAGTCGTTCATCGAGACATCAAGCCCGAGAACATCCTGATCGACCGGCAAGGACAGGTGAAGATCGCCGACTTTGGCCTGGCGAAACTGACGGGCAATCGAACCGATCCAGACGTGCTGACTCAGCCTCAGCAGGTGATGGGCACCCCGCACTACATGGCGCCCGAACAGATGCGAGGTGAGCAGGGGGTCGATCACCGAGCCGACATCTACTCGTTAGGTGTCGTGATCTACGAAATGCTCACCGGACAATTGCCGATCGGCCGCTTTGATCCGCCGTCACAACGTGTCGCAATCGACATCCGGATTGACGATGTGGTGCTGCGAACGCTCGAACAAGACCCCAATCGGCGGTATCAATGTGTCGGTCAGGTGAAAACCGAAATCGACTCGATCTGTCACGAGCCACATTACGTGCCGCGCCGGACTCGACGGCCGATCGGACCAAACAATGTTTCAGCGCGACGCTCGACCACGCGCAACCTGGCCGTGTGCGGGTTGTTATTTCTGATGACGTTTCTCCCTTGGGGGCACGCCGACATTCGTTCGAAGCTCGACATCGACTTTCAATTCATGATGGACCGTAGCAATGTCGGCGAGGATTCGATCTATCAGCGGTTGGCGGGATTCGAAGTGGCCTTTCTGCCTGAGGGGCAAACATTGAATGCCTGGAATTCGTCGACAGGAATTCGTCCCGTCGTTCAAGAAGGTCCAGTCACTCCGAATTGGGCGATCGCCATTCCCAACGGGACAATCGCCGTCATCGTGATGGTGATTGCGATCCTGCTGGCCTATCGTCGATCAAGCTACGCAACTCCGTCGTACCTGATCCCATCACTGTCTGTGGCGGGAGGCTTGCTAACCGCAGTCGCCTTTACTGCAGTGTCCCGTCGTGGCCACCCGGAACCGACAATCATGTTCGTACTGCTCGGCTTCCTCTGGCTGCTCAGCACGTCGATTGGCGCCGTCATCGGTGACAAACAGGAATCATCGACATTCTCAATGACGCGGTCGCGGTCATCGTTCTGGTGATCGCGATCCTGCTGGTCTATCGTCGATCAGGCGACGCAAAACCTCGTACTTGGTTTGTTGCCGTCCGTCGCGGACGGCTGTTCACCACAGTTGCCCTCCCCGAGTTGTCGCACCGTGACCCTGCGGAATCGACAATCGTCGGTCTATCGTCGGTCTATTGTCGGGTTGGTCGCCCGGAAACAATTGAGTGATCTCTCCATTGCGACGACATCTGTTCGCCCTGCGCCTGCTTCATTTCTTCAACTCGTGCTCATCGCATAACAGAATCTGCATAGGTGAGCCACTCGTACACTATGAATCATTCGGTATGCAGAATCTGAGTCACCACGAACTTTCAATCTCCAAAACGTGCATTCCAAAGAAATCTCTACAAAAGACAATATGACATCGATTCTGACGTTGACATGCAAAAAAAATCTATGCATAGTCGGACCCAGCCTTAATTTCACCTTAACAAACATCCCACAACCATTGGTGCGATGCTTGGTGTGAAATCGGGCTCACGTCATTTCTCTCAGCGGGTCACAATCGTGAATACTGCAGTTATCACTGCGGTGCGCCTCGGATAAGTTTCGCTAATTCATAACATCTCAAACTGAATTCTTCTAATACAGTTGGTGTTCGCGCCCTCGATAGGGCGACGCTTTGGTGATTCGATAGTCACGCGTAATCGCGTCCGGTTTCGCTCAATTCACATTAGCGCGGGTTCGCCTTGCGCCTGAATGATGCCGTCGTTTTCGAGCAGTCATTGCTGACACACACTGTTGTCGGCTGAATGTGGTGTCGTCTGTTGATCTATTTCGGCCGGGACCGCTAGTCCTGGCTTGGCACCTTCGTCATCGCGTCGTCTATGAGTCGTTAGACGCGGGCTGCCTTTATTTGTTGATTTTATGCGCGCGGCGATGCCATGTCGGCATCGTACGATCGTTGTATTTATTGGAAGGGGTGTGCATGGTGATCAAAAACGTTAGTTGTCGGTTACGGCGCGTTGCATTCACATTGATTGAGTTACTGGTCGTCATTGCAATTATTGCAGTTTTGATTGCTCTTCTGCTGCCTGCGGTTCAACAGGCACGCGAAGCAGCCCGGCGCACGCAGTGCAAGAACAGCTTGAAGCAGCTTGGTCTTTCGCTGCATAACTATCACGATGCATTTCAAGTATTCGTCTATGGTACAGGCGGTACTGATAATGGTAGTGACTCCAGTAATTGGAGCCGATTGAGTGGTTTAGTACCGCTTTGCCCATACATTGATCAAGCTCCCTTGTACAATCAAATCTCGACAGGTGGCCTGATTCAGGGAACGGGCCCTTGGAATCCGATGGGGGCCGCGCCTTGGCGAGACGATTACGTTCCGTGGCGAAATCAACTGGCAGTGCTGCGGTGTCCCTCTGAGACGGGACGTGGAACAGCCTGGCCGAAAATCGGACGTACCAGCTACGGATTCTGCATGGGTGATAACATCCAGAACAACAACGATGGAGGTGTCTGGACAACGAACCGGCCTCAACGAGGCATGTTCGGACTGTACAGTTCACTCGGTCTGCGAGACATGACGGATGGGTCGAGCAATACGATCCTGATGGCTGAGATTGGCACTGCCATCGAAGGGAATTTGCAAGACATCATCGGTCAAGTTTCACAGGGGACGGTGAACGCCGCGAATCCGTCGGCGTGTCTGCTGCAAACCTCGTCGGGCAGTTGGCTTCCAAGTGCGAATATCACGGGGTGGCGTGGCCAGCGCTGGTCTGACGGCAACGGCAGTAACACCATGTTCAACACGATTCTTCCGCCGAATAGTCCATCGTGCTCGGCGAGCACCTGGGACGGCGACTGGGGCATTTATTCCGCAGGCAGCCGTCATACTGGAGGTGTCCAAGTCCTGATGGGTGACGGAGCGGTGCGCTTCATCAGCCAGAATATCGATGCGGGAAAACAGACTTCTCCCGACGTGTATTCTTCCGGCACGGCATCTGTCGGAGGACGCAGTCCCTACGGCGTTTGGGGTGCACTCGGCACCCGATCTGCTTCAGAAACGCCTGGAGAATTCTGACGACATCACGTGAAGTTCGCTTCTCAATCCTGTCCAGGACGGCGGCGATGCGAAAAGCCTCGCCGGTCGCCGCCGTCCGCTTGACATACCAATTCTCCCATTTCATTCGTGGAGAACGGTCATTGATCCGGAATCTGAAGCGACATCGTCGCTTGTATCGCCGTTCGATCTTGGCAGTGGCGTTCGCCGGCGCCCTGATGGCGTTCGCATTCGTACGTCCCACAACCGAGTCGCGGTTGCGACTTGCTCGCATGGCGGAGCAAAGCGGTCATTATGACCAGGCCTTCGAGCTCGTCTCGTCAGCATTGGCAACGGATGCAAAATCAATTGATGCGTTGCTGTTTGCCGGCGAATTGCTGGCGCGCCACGGAGATCCTATCCGAGCTTTCTCGTATTACCGTCAGCTTCCCGAACAGGCTCATGGCGACAACATCGCGAATCATTTGCGGAACGCGGGCCAGATGGCAATTCATCTGGGGCACGCGAGGGACGCCGAGCGATTTTACAAGCAAGTCCTGAGAAGCCTGCCCGACGATCAGATTTCACACCGTCGGTTGTCAGGGCTTTTTCTGGCAGAATCACGGCGTTGGGAATCGATTCCCCACTTATTCCAACTGCTTCGCGCACAGGCATTCACGCTTGAAGAGCTCGGTTTCATCGGGAATTCGGAAGAGCTGTACGATGCAGTGAATTTGATGAATCATTTTGAAGAAGCTGTGCCGGACGACGCGGTCCCTTTGATCGGGCGGGCCCGATTGCATCTGTTCAAAGGATTCAATGAAAAGGGCGAATCGCTCTTACGGAAGATCATCAAACAACAGCCAGATTTCATCGAAGCGCAGGCACAACTGGGCGTGCTTCTGGTGAGTGAGTCACGTCATCTTGAATTGGAACAGTGGAGGCAACAACTTCCCGAGAGCGCGTTTGACCACCCCGAGATCTGGTGGGTATTGGGTACATATGCACGCAAGCATGCCGACTCGGCTGCCGCGATCCGATGTGCCTGGGAGACGTTGAAGCGTGATCCCAATCACTTGGGAGCGACGTATCAACTGGCTCAGCTTCTGGCGGCCGCCGGCCAAACCGAATCAGCCCAGATTCTGGCGGACCGAGCATCAAAGCTCGAGACACTGGCAACGACGATTCATGACGTCCTGATGCGAGAGTCGACAGCCGACAGAATGTTGCGCTGTGCGGATACGGCAGAGGAACTTGGTCGGCTGTGGGAAGCCTGGGGTTGGCACGTCTCCATCGACACTTACCATAAAGAGGATGCCATTCCGGGGGCGCGTCAACGCCTGAAGAGTTTTTTGACGCCGGACACGCCACAAACCCTGTTGTCTCATCAACTGGCGAATCGGTTTGATTTTTCCGGATATCCACTGCCAAAACACAGCTATCTTTCGGCACCCGAACGATCTTCGCCTCATGATTCAAGCGATCAGATCTCCTTTCAGGAAATCACGGCTGTTGCCGGCCTGACATTCAGATACGAAAACGGGACACCGGTTGGTAAACCGGGACTGATGGTTTACCAGAGTATTGGCGGCGGTGTCGCAGTGATCGATTTCGACCTGGACGGTCACCCGGATCTCTTCTTTCCTCAAGCGAGTCAATCATCGCCCAATTCTACCTGTTTGGATGCGGCGGACCGATTGTATCGCAACGTCGCCGGACACTGTGTCGATGTTACGGAATCCGCGATTCCGCCGGACTCCGGTTTTGGTTTCGGAGCGACGGTAGGAGACTTCGATGGTGACGGATTCGCGGACTTGTATGTCGCCAATGCGGGACGGAACCGCCTGCTACGGAACAACGGTGACGGCATCTTCACCGATGTGACCGAGTCGGCAGGACTGCAAAACCGTGAATGGACGACGTCCTGCCTGATGGTTGATTTGAATGGCGACGGTTTGCCGGACCTCTATGACGTCAACTATTGCACGGGTCGTCGACCATTTGAGCATCGATGCCTGCGCGCGGGCAGCGAGCTGACACGAACGTGCATTCCAACGGAGTTCGAAGCATCAGACGACCACCTTTTGATCAATCTCGGCGACGGCTCCTTTAAGGATGTCAGCGCCGCATCCGGAATACAGATTCCCGATGCGCGAGGTTTGGGAATTGTCGCGGCCAAGTTTGACGATCAACCCGGACTCGACCTGTATGTCGCCAATGACATGACAGCGAATTTTCTGTTCTTGAATCGGACTCCTTCCAACGGCGATACGCCGCGCTTCGTCGAGCGCGGTGTACTGACGGGAACGGCGTACGACGCAGATGGTCGACCACAAGCATCCATGGGTATCGCGGCCGATGACGCCGATGGAAATGGTCTGCTGGATCTGTTCGTGACCAATTTTTTCAACGAGTCGAATACGTTGTACTGTCAGCAGTCCGGCGGATTCTTTATCGATGCGTCGCGTGAGTTTGATTTGCGAACACCCAGTATGTCGCAGCTTGGTTTTGGAACGCAATTCATCGATGCCGACCTGGATGGACGCCCTGATCTGGTGGTCGCGAACGGTCATGTCGACGACTTTACAGAAGATGGAACGCCATTCCGGATGAAATCGCAATTCTTCCGGAACCAAGGACCGCGATTCGGCGAAATTTCTGATGCCCAGCTTGGAGAATTCTTTGCCCAGCCACAGCTTGGTCGCGGACTGGCACGGCTCGATTGGAATCGTGACGGTAAGGAGGATTTCGTGGTTTCGCGATTGATCGACCCGGCCGCACTGGTCGTCAACCGAACACCTGTCACCGGGCACTTTCTTGCAGTTCGACTCGTTGGACGAAGCTATCGGGATGCAATTGGTTCCGAAGTCAAAGTGAAGGCAGGCAATCTCACACTGGTCAAACAATTGACTGCGGGCGATGGATTCGAATGCAGCAACGAACGAAAGCTGGTCTTTGGTTTGGGCAACGCGGCCCGAATTGATTCCGTTCAGATTGTCTGGATCTCGGGGTTAACCCAGGATTTCACGAATATCGAGCTCGACACGGAAGTGCTGATTGTCGAGAGCACGAGTGAACCACTGGTCGTGTCTCGCCCCGAGGCGCTGACAGAGATGCTGGAGGTGCGACGATGACAATCGGCGAGGCTCGAGCAGGCAAACTCTGGAGGCCACCGCGCCGGTGGATTACGGGCTCGCTCGTGGCGTTGCTGGCCATCCTGTTGGCGTTTTCTTTCCGGCCAATTATGGGGAATCACCTGATCAGTTTGGGATGTGAGGCGTTGAAACGCGGGGAACCCGAATTGGCGGCGCGCCATTTTCTTTCCGCACAAAGAGTCGAGCCGCACCGTGCAGAGATCGCTTTCTGGCTGGCGAGATGCAACCGCAAGCTAAAAGATCCAGAACGCGTCAAACATTATCTGGAGGAAGCTCGCAAACTGAGCTTCTCGGATGACGGGCGTCTTCGACGCGAGTGGTGGTTGCTGTTGGCGGAGAATGGCCGTCTGAAGGATGCGGAACCGCACCTCAAGCAGATGCTGTGTGACGAGGGTCAGGATGGCCAGGAAATCTGCGATGCCTTCAGCAAGGGCTATTGCTTGAATCTCCGTTTTAAGGAGGCTCGAGCCTTGCTGGACGCTTGGGAACAGGCATTCCCGAATGATTACCGTCCGATCCTTCGGCGAGGCCAAATTCTGGCAGGAGAAGAAAAATGGGTGCTGGCCGCCGAGCAACTGCGAGTCGCCACACTGCGCAGCCCCGACCAAGCGCTCGTCCGCCGCGAACTGGCGCGATGTCTGTTCAAGTCTGAAGATCGCGACGGGGCAAAACGCGAATTGTCCACACTGCTCGAATCAGATCCCTTTGACAGTGCGGCCCTGCTGATCATGGCGCAGATTTGCCACGACGAGCGTGACTTGACAGGTGGGATTGCGTTGCTTGAACGATTGATCAGTCGCTATCCGCACGATTTTGACGCCGGGCTGTTGCGCGCGAAGCTCACGCTGGAATCGGGAGACGCCGTGGCAGCAGTCTCGCAAGCCAAGGCATTGGAAGCTCTCTGGCCCGAGGACGTGGAAACACAATTCCTGCTGGCGTCCTCGCTGAGATTGACGGGGCATCCGGACGAGGCCGTGCAGCATTTCACGCGTCATCATGCCCTACAGACGACGGCCGCACGCATCGAAAAACTGGCCAAAGAAGTCAACAGTCATCCCAGCGATCCGGAACGGCGATTTGAGTTGGGACAACTTCTGCTGCGACACAGTTCTCGTAAGGAAGGAGCTGCTTGGCTGCAGTCGGTCTTTCAATTCGATCCGACACATCAGGGCGCTCATCAACTGCTGTCCGAGTATTTCCAGAAAATCGGTGAAGCGGATCTCTCGCGACAGCACCAGCATCGGATCAAGGGTGAGCAGACAGAGTTTCCAATGATGACCAACGTGTCGATATCTGCAGGAGGTCCGTCAAAGTGAGCAATGAACAGACATCCCCAGTCGATCCACAAGCTGAGGTGGCACCTCAGGTCGCCAGTCATTCTCTCAAACACGCCGTCATTCTCGGCAGCATCGGGTTCGTTGCGGCATGTTTGTCGAGTCTTGCAGTCGGCGCGATGGGTGAAGTATTCACGCTTCCTCCGGAAATTGTTCAGTTGGGCGTCGGGGCGGTTCCTGGCGGTGACACTCAGAAGATCATCGTGGCGGCCAGTATCGCGGTCTTCTATCGAAATTCGGCGTTATGGTTGGCAACGACGGGGATCATTGTCGGAGGCCTGTTCGGTTTCGTCGGCGGCCATGGCAACAACAAATCGAGGATTGTCCGAACAGTTTGTGCCGTGATCGCAGGTGCTGCATTTGGCGCCGCCGCCGGCATCCACGCCGTGTACTACGGTGAAAAGTGCCTGGAGCTGCTGAAAACGGGTCCTCTCTCGGTTCCGGAATCGATGGTCATGCAATTGCATGGCACGACCTGGCTGATCTTTGGACTGGGGATCGGCCTGGGAAGTGCGCTCGGCTCGAGCCAGCGACGCTCAGCAATCAACAAGATTGCACAAGGAATGTTATTAGGAGGCATCGCAGCCGCGGTCGGAGGCGTTCTTTATCCGTTTGTGGCGGGTATCGCGATTCCGCTGATCGACCCGTCAATTCCCATTCCGCTGGAGTCGAACAATCGACTGTTATGGATGTCACTTCCGTGCGCGATTTTGGGGCTTGCTCTCGGTAGACGCAGTTGAAGTAGGAACTGCAAGTGATTGTATTGATCCTGATACAGAAGCATCTTGATAAGCGAGGATCGGCTCACCTCCGGCCATTACAACTCTGCACAGCGATGATGACCGCGAGTGCCTCTCTTGCTTTTTTCAACACGCTGTTAGCCAACGGGTTGGCACCGTGCGACAGACGGATGGTCCCTTTTTTCGCGGGCAGTCTTGCACTCGCATTGAGTGTGACCGCGTGTCCATAGTCGTTTTTAAGAACCGGAGAGAAGCATGAAGAGCGATGTTAAGGAAATTCTTGTGACGACAATCATCGTCTCGATTTCCCTGGTGGCATCAGGGTGTGGACGCAGCGGACCTGAAATTCTTCCCTATGACGCGAAGCTGAGCGAGGTGAAATCGTCGGAGTACAAGAAGGAAATGGAAGAAGCGATGAAGAATCGCCCGAAGGGCACCCCAAAACAATACTCGGGGCGACCGAATCGATGACAAGACTTCTCTGCTGAGATCAGGTCCACTGCAACGGATTTACGCAATTCCGATCCTTTGAAGGCCACCTTCTGTGGTTCAACCAAAGGCTCGGAATTGTCTTTTTGAGTGAGCCACGATGACGATCGCGTCCGTCGAATGTGGCGACAAGCCGCCTGAGGCGTAGTCCCACCCTTTTCCAACTGGCGACATCAGCCCAACTCCCCCCAATCCAAAAATTCAATCCAACGACGGGCCGGATACGTATTGAGTGCAACGAAGAATATCCCCGCACTGCGTAACCGAGGATCAGACGATGACGGGGCCGGTTGATGACGTGCACCAACACCTGCAATTCCCGCTGATCCAGGCTCTTCTCCAACGGCGTTCCCGTCGATTCGCCGCTGGAGCCGAGCTGCCCGTCGGTCCGTTGGCGTACCGCAGCGTCCTCCCTCCACAGCCACTGACGCTCGACGAAGAAGCCGCAATGGCGTTCGCGGCCTGCGGTGTCACCGGGTATGCATTGGCCGAATTGCCTTATGGTCAGGGTGTTGAACCGGAATCAGCCGGTGGCCACATCATGACTCATTTCATCGGCCGCACGGTTGCCAGCGGCGACGCCATGCATGACTGCACGGTGTTTGTCATCAACGATCAGGGAACATGGCTGCTGAAGCGTCCTCAAGACTACCCCAAAGATCAAATCCCTTCATTGATCGAGGCGGCCAGGCGTCAGGATCTGCGTTCACTCTACGATCGAGCTCGCGTTCAGATCGCCGACCATCGGATTGATATTCCTCGGCAGGTCCCGTTTGTCGCACCATTCAATAAATGGGTCGCAAATGTGCAAGGAACGACCTATTTACTGCCCGTGGCGGAACTGTCGTCTCTGTACATCAACGTGCTGCTGTCAATGTTCGATGATGACTTTCGTTACTTCGTGCTGGACGATCATCAGGGATACCGACCAGCGGGCCTGGAACGATTTGCGCGTTCGGCCGGTGGTACATTGTACGACGATTTCGGAGCGGGGCGCACGACGACGCTCAGCTTGCTTGATACCTGGATCTGCGAATTCGTCTCGATCGAACAGGGCGCGATTCTGCAGAATCTGGGGCTGATGGCCGCGGCCCTGCAGTTGGGCGGATTCCCTCATTTTGCCGCCCATCCGTTCATTTGGCCCGTTTGTCTCGGGTTCCGAACAGAACCAGTGTCGCTCGGCCGCATCCTGGGATTGCCCGCGGGCGCTGGTCCTGAGTTGGGCGTCCCGACACCTGTCGGCCTGGAGGTTCAGGGTCAGACGTTGCTCAGATCATTCTGCCCGCCGTATTACGCCAACATGGAACAGGCGGTTCATGCGTTCCTAGAGGAAAAATACGCCGATGGCCGCGGGACCTTCCGCGACGGTGGCGCCGCGACGGGTTGGAAAGACCCGGTCACGATTCAGAAACAGATCCCGCGCTATTCCAACCAGGCGATCGACGCAACCATCGCCTGTAGCCAATACATCTACGACACCTACGGCCGATTCCCGGCGTCAACCGGACCATTCCGCACGGTCCTCGCCTATCAAGCGCATCACTTGGACGACGCGTTCTACACGAAGTTCTACAAAGACACCTGTTCCCAGCACGGGTGAAATGCTTCGCAACTGACCGTGGCTCTGACGAATTCCATTTGGCGTCACCCATGACAGCCTGATGGTGTGACAGACTTCTACATTGTCGATCGTTAGTTGCCGACCGATTCTTTAATGAGATCCAGTTCCGTACGACACACCTGCGACAACCTCAACGACAGTCGCCGCATGAAGTCGGAGTTGTATTTGCGAGGCAATTCCAATGCCTCAATCGGGCTGCGAGTCCGTTCGCTTTCGGCAAGCCGGACGGGTTTAAGTTTTGTCCGCTTCCATTTGATCAGCGCGTCACGGAAATCGATCATCGCATCACTGACATCTTCGGTTTCATACAAGACCAGTTGCCCGTGATACAGATTCTCGAATCGTTCCTGAGCGATCACACCGGTCGGACTCTGAAGATCGTCGTAGGAATCAAATGACGCCAGGGTCGCTACCAGGTCGGACGCTTCGTTCAGAAAGACTCGTTGAGCTCCAGCGTAGGTTTTCGATTCAGCGTAGAGACGGATACTCGATTCACGCAACATTTGAGCCGACTTCAATCGTTCTGACGTCGAATCGGACTGGCGATGATCCATGTACTGATAGTAGGCAAACGCAAGGGCCGGGCCTCCGGCGAGCATTGTCACCCACCTGATAAACACGTCCCACGCTTTGATTCGTTCCTCGACCGAGAGACCCGAGATGAGATCGAGCAACTTTTTGAATTGTGCGGATGCGGCGAATAGCACCAGGCACAACACGATCGCAACAAGAAACGAATTGAAGACAAACATTCGCAACAATTCTCCTGACGGACTGCTGAGAAACGAGGACACTCCGCGGCTCTATTTCTGGCACGGGTTAAGCATATGCAATTCCTGCTCAGCGTGCATGTGTCCGCCGACTCGGCGTGATACGAGTATGACTCGGCCAATTTGTAAGCAGCTCAATCGAAACACCGAATCCACAGAGCGGCCAATGTTCGCAAACCTTTTTCTCAATCAAGGCAGAAAATTCTCTCATTATTCGCGACAATGCTCCGCAGTCAGTTTCCTCATTCCGACATCCACACGTTTTTCGACGAAACATCATGAAATATCTCTGCCTGGTCTATCTGGACGCTGAGAATTGGAATGCCTGTCCCGACGCGAACTGTGCCGCGTACGCTCAACAACTTGTCGACAGCAAGCACATGCTGGCCGCCGAACCGTTGCATGCGATCAACACTGCGACGACCGTTCGGGTCCGGAATGGAAAAGTTTCATTGCATGACGGACCATTCGCCGAAACCAAAGAACATCTGGCGGGTTTCTACCTGGTTGACGCCAAAGACCTGGACGAAGCCTTGCAGATCGCCAGTGGCATTCCGCCGGCCAAGTATGGCAGCATCGAAGTCCGCCCCGTCCGGCAATTGGATGTGACACGAACCGCCTGACCCGGCCGTGGGTCGGCGGGTGCGCGATTGAGTTGGGTTCAGAATAGGGATCCGGCGCGCGCGCGTTGCGGGTGAACCGGCCTGACGATTCGGTGTCCGACCATTCTGGTCGGTAACTAACTGCAAGCTGTCAGAGTCAGTTTGCTTCTGAAGTCGCCTCATTCGGGTTGATTTTCAGCGGGATTTGAAAGGAGATGGATGTGCGTTGATGTGGAACGGAATCGACAAACATCTTGCCGCCGTGCGTCTCGACGATCGATTTGCTGATCGACAGTCCCAGTCCCATGCCCGTTGATTTCGTCGTATAGAAGGGGTTGAACAACTTCTCCTTTTGTTCCTCAGCGATTCCATGCCCATTGTCCTCGACGGAAACTCGAATCATCTCATCAATCCGTTCGGTCTTAACAATCAGCCGTCGGTCCGCAGCAGGAACATTTTCCATGGCTTCGATGGAATTTCGAATCAGGTTGACAAGAACTTGTTCAATTTGAACTCTGTCTGCAAACAGAGGTGGCAGGGGGCGTGCGAGGTCGAATTCAACCGGGATCGACTCGCCGCCGTCCGTTGATGCAATCAACAGGCTCGACAAGCGAACGATATTCTCGACCAGATCGTTCAGATCGAAGGTCGAACCAAAGGATCCACTGCGTCTGGTAAAGGCACCCAACCGCCGGACAATGTTAGATGCCCGCTCAACCTCGGTCGCCGACTTCTCCAGCCAATTCAGCAATTGCTCTTTCGTTGTCATCGGATCCGTTTTTGCGTAGCGGATTCCCGCGCGCGCGAAATTAGCAGCCGCGGCCAGTGGTTGATTAATTTCATGAGCCAAACCCGAAAGCATTTCTCCCACCGTGCTCAAACGACCCGCGTGCGCCAGTTCGGCCAAATGCCGCCGCTCCGCAGCTTCATGCCGTTTACGCTCCGTGATATCGCGAAACACCAGCACGCTGCCCACGACGTTGCCCTGGGCATCGCGTATGGGAGCCGCACGATCGTCGATCGCCGTTTCACTCGCATTCTTTCCCAGCAAGACGGAATGGTTCGCCGGACTGACAACGACACCTTCATGCAGAGCCCGTGTCGCCGGAATTTCAACGGGTAGGCGACTCGTTTCATTGATGACTCGAAACACCTTATCCAAGGGCATCCCCGTGGCCTCCGCCGTGTGCCATTGAGTCAGCGATTCGGCCCTGGCATTGAGGTATGTGATTCGCCCCAGTGCGTCCGTCACCAACACGCCGTCACCGATACTCGCCAACGTGATTCGCAGCAATTCGCGTTCATCTCGCAGGTCCGAGACAGCCTTACTTAATTCTGCGGTTCGTTCGTGAACCCGTTGTTCCAGTTCGCTATTGGACTGCTGCAGTGCGCGTTCGGCCTGCATGCGGGCGGCGATCTCGCGTTCGAGTTCCTCTGGACTACGCATTTCCAGGACGCGCGGAACCGTTGGAACGAGAGCCAGCACCGTGGTCCAGGAAATGAGAGCTGTAAATAGCTTGATCAGTCCGGCCAGACGGTAGGCAGGCCACCAGAAAATGATGGCCTCCATCAAGTGCGTTGTTCCGCAGGCCAGAATGAACGCGCCGAACAACAGAAAGATCTTGCGGAACGGCAAATCGCGACGGCGCAGCAGAAAGTAGCCCAGTACCAATGGGATGGCGACATACGCCGACCAGACACCCAGGTCGGAAAGAATGTGCAGCCAACCGTGTCCCGGCGCCCAATTGCCACAATGCCAGCGAGCCGGAAAGTCCGACGTGTCAAAGATCCGCCTCAGAAATTCCACCATGCAACCTCCTCCTCCTGATCTTGGCTGTCAGGCATTCTGAATCGGTGCCTTTTCCAATGCAAACGGCTCCGCCCGTTCTGGATTTCAGCATTCGATTGGGGTTCAAATCAATTGATCGTTGGGGAATCGCTCGGTGCAGCGAGCGCGATTGAACTCCATCGACAACTTTGGAGTGAACGCAAAGCGCGTCATCGACTTCGGAAAATAGGATCCTGCCAAATGCGTGTTCAGCCGAATTCAAGTAATTGCGATTCAGCGGCCAGGTGAAAAAAGGGGACTGGCACCCGCAATCGCAATATTTGAGCCTGGTTTTGATGACTCGGCGTGAGCGAATCACCGTTTTTCAACCGGCTGTCAGGCTGGTCGCACGCTGGCCAGTTTTTGCAGGACTGTGGCCATCAATTGATTGGTCCGTTCATAACGGCCGGGGTCCACCAGTAGATCCTCAGGAGCCTGCACGTACGGAGCCATTCCCAATTCATCGCAGCAATGGACCGTCAGATTCTGCGCGAGCGCGGGCGTCATCTCCAGGTGGAATTGCAGCGCCAGCACATGGTTCGAATAGGCGTAGGCCTGATTCAGACAGGCGGCACTGGATGCGAGTCGAACAGCTCCGTTCGGCAAGTCAAAAGTGTCGCCGTGCCAATGAAACACGTCGATCTGGTCCGGAAACAGTTCACCAAACGGATGCGGTCTCGCTTCGTCAGTTCGCCGGATGGGAAACCACCCAATCTCGCGCTGCGCATTCGGATAAACCTTGGCACCGAGTGCCGCGGCAATCAATTGCGACCCCAGGCAGACGCCCAATACTGGCTTTCGCGCGTCGATTGTCGCGAGAATGAATTCTTTCTCCGGCGCCATCCAAGGCAGCGTCGCATCATCGTTCGCACTCATCGGGCCGCCCATCACAATCAGCCAGTCAAACTGATCCAAGCGGGGCAACGGATCGTTCGCATACATCCGCGTGCAGGTGACCGCGTGCCCTTGAGATGACAGCCACGTTTCGATACTTCCCAAGTTCTCGAACTCAACGTGTCGAATGTGATGCACACGCATCTTGATCTCCGTTGGGGAAGAAACAGAATTATCGGGTCGGGCGCAGTTCCATCTGGCGCCAGGCGATTATCAACCACCTCGAGGTCACTCCGCAAACGTCGTCCACGTTGATTTCTGTCCACCGAAAAATCCATCCGGTTGATGTGCAGACAATTGAACATTTGGACTGCGCAATTCAAATAATCTCTGCCAATGGCCATTGATCGGATTTCGACTAACAGAAAAGGACATAAATCTATCTTTTGGCCTTCGGAACTCTGGTCGCCAGTTTGACATGTGTCCATAATCAAAATTCTGCGAACGATGATAGAAATTGTTCGCCAAGCCGCGTTCGGTGCCTGCCGACACTGTCACGTCAAGATTTGGGAGCTACTGGGAAATGGCAAAAGGTCGATCGCGAATCGCCGAGATTCTGCAAAAGCACGAACAGGATCTTGCGGCCGAATGGATGAAAGCCGTGCAAGCAGGTGGTTCTGGCAAGGACGGACGAATCTCCGATACCCAATTGAAAGACCAGACCAAGGAGTTCCTGTCACTGTTGCAGAAGGCTGCACAGACGGGCGATATCACAGACACAAATCGTCCTGAATGGAAGGAAATCAGTGACTTCCTTGTCGAAGTCTCTCAATCTCGCGCGCTGCAGGGGTTTTCTGCCGATGAGACCGCCAAGTTCATTTTCTCATTCAAGCAACCATTGTTCACTCGGCTCAGAACTGAAGTCGGTAGTGATGCCGCCGCACTCGCCGACGAAGTTTGGACGGCCACCGAGTTGCTCGACAAATTGGGGCTGCTGACGATCGCCGCGTTTCAAGCGACTCGCGAAGATGTCATTAAACGGCAACAGCAGGAAATGCTGGAATTGTCGACCCCTGTCGTGAAGCTCTGGGAGGGTGTTCTGGCCTTGCCGATGATCGGGACGCTGGACAGTGCGCGCACTCAGATTGTCATGGAATCGCTGCTGCAGCGCATTGTCGAAACGGGATCGGAATTGGCGATCATCGATATCACCGGAGTTCCCACCGTCGACACGCTGGTGGCACAGTACCTGCTCAGAACGGTGACCGCGATCCGCCTGATGGGTGCCGACTGCGTTATCTCGGGGATTCGGCCGCAAATTGCACAGACGATTGTCCATCTGGGAATCGATTTGACAGGCGTCACAACAAAGGCCAACCTCGCCGACGCGCTTGCACTCGCATTAAAGAAGACCGGATTTACCGTCAGTCGCAAAGTCAACGGGAATTGAAAGGAGAGCCATGGACCGTATTCCCGTTTTGCGAATGGGCGAGTACTTGCTGGTGACGATCCAGGTCGATATGCATGACCAATTAGCGATGGCGTTGCAGGACGATTTAACCTCACACATCGAAAAGACCGGTGCACGCGGTGTGCTGATCGATATTTCGTCGCTGGAAATGGTCGATTCCTTTATCGGCCGCATGATCGCCAACATCTCCAGCATGTCGCGCATTTTGGATGCCAAGACAGTCGTGGTCGGCATGCAGCCAGCCGTTGCCATTACGCTGGTCGAGCTGGGGCTGTCCCTGCCCGGTGTGCAAATGGCGCTGACGGTCGATCGCGGAATGGCGCTGTTACGTAAGGCCATGGCCGCCGATCAAGACGACACTTCGGAGAAAATCGATTCGTCAGCAGACGGGGGGACCGAATATGTCACTCGTGAAGAGTGAAGAGATTCCGGTCAAAACCGAGCAAGATGTCGTGTTGGTTCGTCAGGCCGTCCGCCGGCACAGCCAGGAATTGAAATTCAGCCTCGTGGACCAGACGAAAATGGTGACCGCCGCCAGCGAGTTGGCACGTAATACCGTGGTTTATGGTGGTGGCGGAACGTTGCTATGCGAAGTGCTGAGTGAGGGCGTCAAGAATGGATTGCGGCTGACGTTTGAAGATCAGGGTCCCGGCATTCCCGATATGGAACTGGCCATGAAAGACGGCTGGACCAGTGGTAATGGGATGGGTATGGGCCTGTCGGGTGCCAAACGGCTAGTAAATGATTTCAGCATTGTCAGTGAAGTCGGCAAAGGCACTCGAGTTTCTGTGACGCGCTGGAAATAGCCGCCATCGGCAGATTGCAAACCTGAGGAATTGGATTTTCATGCCTGCAATGCAGTCAACGGTGTCCGTGGAAGACGCGAGCCGGATTGGTGAAGCGCGACGCCAGGCTGTTGCTGTAGCGAGTCAAATTGGACTCAACGAAGCGGATTGCGGACGCTTGGCGATCGTCGTCACCGAACTTGCAACAAACCTCCAGAACTATGGCGACAGGGGCGAAATCTTAATCCGTGCCGACACGTTACATGATCAGGCTTTCGTCGAAATCATCTCGGTCGATCGCGGCCCTGGAATCGCCAACGTCGAGCGCAGTCTGACGGATGGATACTCGACGGGTGGCACGCCAGGCAATGGCTTAGGAGCGATTCAGAGACTTAGCTCGCAATTCGATATTTTCTCGTCAGTACCGTCCGGGACGGTCATCTTCTGTCGGGTTGACGATTCGACGGTACCCGCGGCGGCGAAATCGTGTTTCACGTGGAGTGCAATCAACCTTCCTGCGCCGCACGAAACCGTCAGTGGCGATACATGGCGCATCGCACAACGCCTGAACGAACTGTCCATCATGGTTGTCGATGGGTTGGGTCATGGTCCGTGTGCGGCGGAAGTGGCCACCGAAGCGGCAGACCTCTTCGATCGGGGTCCCTTCGAGCCATTGCACCGGATGTTCGAGAATCTTCACGTGCGATTGAAAACCACGCGTGGCGGCGCGATCGCTGCCGCGCAGATCAATTCTCAAGCGGCACAACTGAAATTCGTTGGCATCGGTAATATCGCCGGTTCGTTGAACCAGATTGGCTCGGACAAAGGGAATCGCGGCTTGTTTTCGCACAATGGAACCGTCGGCGCACAAGTTCGGCGGATTCAAGAATTCGAATACGAGTGTCCGGCGGACAGCTTGCTGATCATGCATTCGGACGGGGTGCAAACTCGCTGGTCACTGGACTCATACCCAGGTTTGGTCAATCGTCATCCTGCAATCATCGCCGCCATCTTATATCGTGACTTCTGCCGGGGACGTGACGATACTACGATCGTCGTTGTGCGACATTCACCCCTGCGGTCGAGGTGCTGATGATGACATCCAAGCCGCCCGCACCACCAGCGAGCACCAGCGACGAAGCCGACTCGCTGCAAATCAAAGTGCGCGCACTGGAAGCTCAAATCGAGCAGTTGAATCTCGAACTGGCAGAGACCAACCAGGGAGTTGTCGCGCTCTACGCAGAATTGGATGACAATGCGGTCGCCTTGCGTGAAGCATCCGAACTGAAGAGCCGTTTTCTGTCCTACATGAGTCACGAGTTTCGCACGCCGCTGGGTTCGATTCGAAGCATCGCTCGCATCTTGCTGGATCAGATGGATGGTCCGTTGAACTCCGAGCAAACCAAGCAGATGCACTTCATCCAGCAGTCGGCGATCGAACTGAGCGAAATGGTGAACGACCTGCTCGACCTGGCCAAGATCGAAGCCGGACGGATCAGCATTTCTCCTGCCTGGTTTGAGCTGGTGGATCTGTTTCAAGCCATTCGCGGGATGTTCAAGCCGCTCCTGACAAACGACGCAGTGTCGTTGATCTTGGAACCGCCACCGCCAGACATGCCGCGCATTTTCACCGACGATAAAAAGCTGTCGCAGGTGCTGCGAAACTATATCTCCAACGCACTCAAATTCACGACGAAGGGTGAAGTGCGCGTCTACGCTCGGCTTGAGCCACATGATTTCGTGACATTTTCGGTGACAGACACCGGGATCGGAATTGCCAAAGAATTCCATTCCAAGATCTTCCAGGACTTCGTCCAGGTCGATTCGCCATTGCAAAAGAAATGGCGCGGTACGGGGCTGGGATTGTCGCTCAGCAAGAAAATCGCCGAACTGCTGGGCGGACGCGTCGAGATGCAAAGCGAACCCGGGGTCGGATCGACATTTTCGGTGACGGTCCCGATTCGTTATTCTGACGACGTCTCGACCAACGGGCCCGACGATCACAACGACGAAAGGCCCCTGTTGTATGTCAAATAACACCGCCACGATCCTGGTTGTCGACGACAATCCGGCGACACGTTATTCGACATCGCGCGTATTACGCGGTGCGGGGTTCTCGGTCGTCGAAGCCGAGACCGGTCAGGAGGCACTTGATAAAGCAATCACCGGCGTCGACATGCTGGTCCTGGACGTCAATCTGCCGGATATCGATGGTTACACGATTTGTCGAACACTCCGCGGGAATCGTGCCACAGCGCGAATGCCCATCGTTCATTTGTCCGCCAGTTTCGTGACCGCCGATCACAAAGTCACCGGACTCGAGGCCGGTGCCGATGGATATTTGACTCATCCCATCGAACCGCCGGTTTTGATCGCGACCGTAAACGCGTTTTTACGCACGCGGCAGGCCGAAATCGAATTGCAGATCAGCGAAGCACGATTCAAAGCCGTCTTCGATAACGCCTTGACCGGCGTAGCGCTGTTCAACGAACAATTGACCTATGTCGATGCCAATCCAAAGCTCTGTGAACTGATCGGGCTGGATCGGACGGAAATCGTCGGCCGAAGATTTATGGACCTGGTTCCCGCCAGCCATCAGGTCGATGTGGAAAAGATTCTGGATGTCCTGAAAACGGACCTCGCGTGGTTCGGAACCTTTCCGTTGCAGTCGGCCATCGGAACACTGGTGCAGCTGGAATGGCATATCTCGATTCACTCCGAACCGGGATTACGTCTGGCTATCCTGACGGATATCTCACAACGGATTCGCTACGAATCGGAACGAGAATCGTTGCTGCAAAGTGAGCGAACGGCGCGTGCCGATGCCGAACGCGCCAACACTTTGAAAGACGACTTCCTGGCGACACTTTCGCACGAACTGCGTACACCTCTGAACGCCATTGTCGGGTGGTCACAAGTCCTGCAACTTGGCAATTTGTCGGCGAAGGATTCCGCTGAAGGGGTCGGAGCGATTGAGCGGAATGCGCGTGCTTTGGCCCAAATGATTTCGGACTTGCTGGATGTCTCTCGGATCACGTCTGGCAAGTTGCGGTTGGATATCCAGATGCTGGATCCAGCGGCAGTGGTGGAATCAGCACTGACGGCGATCCTTCCCACAGCTGACGCCAAATCGATCCGCGTGACGAAGGCGCTCGATCCGCACTGCGGACCAATTTCTGGCGATCCTTCTCGTCTGCAGCAGGTCATCTGGAACCTGATCAACAACGCCGTGAAGTTCACTCCGAAGGGCGGTCGAGTCCATGTTACGCTGCAACGCGTGAATTCGCATATTGAGATTTGCGTGGCAGACAATGGTGAAGGGATTCTGGAAAGCCTGTTGCCTCAGGTGTTCGAGCGGTTCCGCCAGGGCGACGCCAGCAGCACGCGGGAACATGGTGGTCTGGGTCTTGGTCTGGCAATCGCGAAGCAAATGGTGGAACTACACGATGGCACAATTTCCGCAGCCAGCGCCGGATTGGGCAAAGGTGCCACATTCTCGGTGTCGCTGCCCATCATGGCAAGTCATCAGCGCAGCGAATCACCCGGTGCTTCGGCAGCACAAGACATTGAGACTAATCACGTCCCGCTGAATATCAATCTGGCGGGATTGCGAGTGCTGGTCGTCGAAGATGACAAAGACTCGAGAGCGATGTTGCGACGATTGATCGTGGAAACGGGCGCCGACGTCATTGAAGCGTCTGACGTCGACACCGCTCTGTCACAGCTGAACGAATTCAAACCGGCAGTGCTCGTCAGCGACTTGGGAATGCCAGGCCGAGACGGGTTTGAGTTGATCCACGAAGTCAGGCAGCGCGGGTTCACCTTCCAGCAATTGCCCTCGATTGCGCTGACGGCATTTGCCCGCCCCGAAGATCGCCGTCGAGCATTACTCGCAGGTTTTCAGGTTCACCTGACCAAGCCCGTCGATCCCCACGAATTGATTGCAGCCATCGCATCATTGGTCGGACAGACTGGACGTTAAGACCGTCCAAGTTTCGACTCATCGACTGGAAGAGTGAAGCGACGTTGAGCAGATGAGGCACGTCGACGCATCGACACGACTCACCGCGCCAACCTCTGCTGCGATCATTTCAGATTGACCATCTTGAATCCCCCTGGTGTGACTCAAATGCTCAGAATTCGCCAGGAATCTGTCTGCATCGTGAGGTCTCCATCACAACCGGAACTCTCGATCGGAACGATCATCATACTGAGGCATCGCCGCTCCTGAAATCCGTCGCGCGCGACTCTATTCCGGTTTGAGCTGCTCTTTGACATTCTGAATGTTGCCCGATTATAAACAGGCAATTAGAGACATTTTGCCTATGCTCGGCAGCTCGCCGGAGGGATACAGTGCAGCAGCAACAAACGAAGGATCACCGGTCGGCGTTTACGTTGATCGAATTGCTGGTTGTCATTGCGATTATTGCCGTCCTGGTTGCTCTTCTCTTGCCCGCGGTTCAGCAGGCGCGTGAGGCGGCACGGCGGGTTCAGTGCAAGAATCAGCTCAAGCAATTGGGCCTGGCGATCCATGGCTACGAATCGAGCATGAACTGTCTGCCACCGGCGTCAGTCATCGTCAAGCTCTCCAGCGGCGCAATCTGGACGATGGACGTCAGCCCTTTTGCGCGACTGTTGCCCTATTTCGAGCAGGGTAATGTCTACAACCAGATGAACCTGAATGCCGAATACAACGATCCCTCGCTGTACAACGCGAACGCGGTCGGGCGCGTCATCCCATTGTTCATCTGCCCTTCGGAAATCAATCGATCGACAGTGTTCATCGCCAAGTACGGCAATATCGGCGGCGTCAACTATGGCTTCTCGATGGGTGACTGGTACGTCTGGTCGGGCATCAACGGCAGCCCGGCTGGCGACCCGCCGACGCGATCGGCGTTTGGCGTCAACCTGCACCGCCGTTGGGCGGATTTCACGGATGGGACCAGCAACACATTGCTAATGTCGGAAGTGAAAAACTTCACACCGTACATTCGCGATTGCGGATCGTTGTCGAATATCAATACGCCGAACAATGTTCCGCCGCCGAATGCCGATCCAATGACGGTCGCCCCGGAATACAGCGGCAGCGGTTGTACTGTCCTGGCAAATGCGCACAGTCAGTGGAATGAGATCACCGTTCACCACATCGGGATGACGACCGCCTGGCCGCCGAATAAGAAAACTCCCGGGGGTCCCGGCATGGTCTATCCCGACGTCGACCTGAACAGCCAGCGAGAACGGATCGGCGGGCCGACTTATGCGGCGATCACGTCGCGCAGTTACCACGTCGGCGGTGTGCATTCGTTGCTGGGTGATGGTTCCGTGCGATTCATTTCATCGAACATCGATGGGTTCTTGTGGCGAGGCTTGGGCACGGTGCAGGGCGGAGAAGTGGTCACCGAGTTCTGACCTGTCGTGACCAGGTTTATTCAATCATGATGAAGCATCAGGAGAGGGTGTTCATGCAAGGACTAGCGGTCGTTCTGTTGCTTTGGGGGCCAGGCGTTTGCGGTGCTGTCGATGCGACTGCGGGCAATCGGTTATGGAATTTCGAGAGTGATGTCGTCGGTCAGCCCGCGGCAGGTTTTCGCACGGCCGTCGGCGCCTGGACGATCGGCCAGGATGGCCAGAATAAAGTCCTCTCGCAGACAGCCAAGAACGCGGATGCCGTTTTTAATTTGATTGCCCGAACCGATGTCCTGTTCGACGATCTGGAAAGCTCGGTCCGCTTGAAAGCCAATCAAGGGATCGTCGATCAGGGCGGTGGAATTGCCTGGCGATTGAAGGACGCACGCACCTACTACCTGGCTCGATTCAATCCGCTCGAGGATTCGTTTCGCGTCTACAAGGTTGTCGACGGCAAGCGCACTCAACTGGCCAGCATGAAAGTGGCCGGTGATACCGAGTGGCATACGCTGCGGATCTCGATGAAAGCAGATCAGATCCGCTGCACGCTCGATCAGAAGCATGTGCTCGAAGTGCAAGACAACAGCATCCGCGGTTTTGGTCGCGTGGGACTGTGGTCGAAGTCGGATGCTCAAAGTTTTTTTGACGATTTCACCGCGGCAGGACCGCTGATCGCCGTCAAGCCGCCGGAACCGCCAGCGGAAACCAAAGAGTTCGAAATCCGCAATCAACGCCCGTTTCTAGGTGGCCACGAAGTGGATCTGTGGGGCTTACGGTGCGGCAATGCCTTTTACAGTGACGCGCTCACCGAGCGATTCATCCGCAACTTCGACAACATGAACGCGCACGGCATCAACATGGTTGCCGCGTTCATTCAGGGCGTGAACGCAGGTCACCCGGATGGCGATGTTGGATTAAACGGGTTCACTCGTCACGGCCTAATCCTGCCGGAAGTCAAACGCCGGTTTGAATGGTTTGTTCGCGAAGCCGACAAGCGCGGCATGGTCGTGATGATCGGCATCCTGGCCCCGCGCAAGGACCAGGACTTCTACGACGAAGCCGACATGAAAATGGCCATCGAAGAGACGGCACGATTCCTCAAAGAGAAAAAACTGCACAACGTCTTCGTCAACATCTGCGACGAGTTCAATCATCCTTTACGTGCCGACAAATTGCTGGTACGCGAACCCGACGGCGAGAAGAAGAAAGCCTTGATGACGGGTTGGTTCAAGGCGATCGCTCCGGATATCGAAGCGGGGATCGGCCCCCACTGGAAATCGGGTACCGGCGATACCTATCCCGGCATGGACGTGCGAATCATTCAGAAGGGCATGGCGATTCCCAAAGAGGGATTCGTGGTGAACGCCGAGCCCATTCGCGAAGACTATTTCAACAACGATGGCATCTTTAACGCGACGAATCTGGAAACGATCTTTGCCAATTGCCGTAACTATCTGGACGCGCCCAACGCGGTATTCATGTTTCATTCGGGACATGTGCAGGGAATCACAGGCTATAGCGGGACTGGCCCGCATGGAGAAATGGGCGGCTACGGCACCGGTCCCACGGATCGAGGTATCCGATTCTACTACGAATGGGTCCGAGACAACGTCGGCCGCTGGGAATACCCGCACCACGTTCCGTCGACAGAATTCTCGCTGGATGGGGCTGCGACAGGTGGTTGACCATATTTCTGGTCGTACCCTTGCACAATGATCGTTTCGACTTTGCCACAACGATCCAGCGTCTACTGTTCGTGACGGGTATCGAGGCGATGTCAGCCGGCGGTGCCGATTCCGATCTCAGGTCACGACACAGCGACTTGGCGTTTAAGCGACTCGCTGCAGCGAGCCATTTCGACGAATGCGTGCATGTAGTCGATCTCGGTCTCTTTCTTGCGCAGGCCAAGGAAAATTTGTTTGTCGACACCCTTCTTGCCCAGACGTACGGGAAAGATGTCGAATCGCGTTTGCTGCTCTTCGACGAGCCAGCGGGGCAATGCGGCGACGCCTCGCCCCGACGCAACCATCTGCAAGATGATGTCCGTCGTTTCGATCAGTTTGTGCCGTTTCGGCGTGATCCCGGCGGGAGTGAGAAAGCGACTGAAGATATCGAGCCGATCAACCGAGACCGGGTACGTGATCAGAGTCTCGTCAGCCAGTTGTTCTGGCTCAATGTGCTTCGCCTTCCGTAGTGCATGGTCCTGACCGACCACCAGCACCTGCTCGTAATCAAACACGGGCACAAACAGCAGACCCTGTTTCTTGAGCGGGTCTGGCGTGACCAGCACATCAATCTCGTAGCCAAACAAGGCCTCGATACCTCCGAATTGAAATTTCTGAATCACGTCGAGGTCGATATCGGGCCAGGCTGTCAAAAACGGCGCGGCGATCTTCAGCAGCCATTGATAACACGGATGACACTCCATCCCGATCCGCAGGGTCCCTCGTTCGCCTTGAGCAAACTGTTGAAGCTGTTGCTCGGCTCGTTCCAGTTGGGGCAATAGCCGATTGGCGACAGACAACAGATATTCGCCACCTTGCGTGAGTCGCAACGACCGTCCCTCTCGGATCCAGACCCTCAAGCCCAGCGATTCCTCCAGTTTGCGAATCGAATGACTTAACGCAGGTTGAGTCACGTACAGCGACTGTGCTGCCGCCGTGACCGACCCCCGTCGATCAATCGCGCGGACGATTTCCAGATGGATGCGTTCAATCGTCGACATTTTCGACTCTCACAATCCATGACAATAATTTATGGAATCGTGCAAAAGTATCATTTTTCGTAATGCTCAACAAGAATTAGACTCTGCCCCGGTTCAATTCGTCTGCATCAACGCCGCACAGCAAAGGCAACAAGATGGTCAAAGCGCACAACCTTGGGTTTCCTCGGATCGGAGCCAACAGAGAACTGAAATTCGCTCAAGAAGCCTACTGGAAAGGGAACTCGTCGGCAGGCGATTTGAAATCGGTGGGGACGAATCTGCGCCGCGCGAATTGGCAGTCGCAGGCGGCACTGGACTTTGTCCCGGTTGGCGATTTTTCTTTCTACGACCAGATGCTCGATATCAGTTTTACGCTTGGCAATTTGCCGGATCGAGTTCGCGACTACGATGGGGATGTCCTCGACAATTACTTTCGCGTCGCCCGTGGTCGCTCGGCGCCATCGGCGACAAACGTTGAAACCGCCGAAGGAATTGCGGCGGGCGAGATGACCAAGTGGTTCGACACCAACTATCACTACATTGTCCCGGAATTCCACACCGAGACCACGTTTTGTCTGGATGCATCTCGACTGATCGAGCAAATTCGCGAAGCCAGGGCACTGGGTCACAACGTCAAACCAGCCATCGTCGGACCAGTGACTTACCTCGCGCTGGGAAAGGCCAAAGACGAGTCTGACAAACTGGCGCTGTTGCCGAGACTCTTGCCCGTCTATCAACAACTGCTTCAAGTCATTGCCAGCGAAGGTGTCGAATGGATTCAGATCGACGAAGCCATTCTGGTGACGGAATTGAATTCCGAGTGGAACCAGGCTTTCGAAACGGCCTACCGGTCCCTCAGCAGTTGCTCGATCAAGCTTCTGCTGACGACCTACTTTGGGAAACTGCAAGACAACCTGTCACTGACGGCAAGACTACCCGTTGCCGGAGTGCATCTGGACGCCGTCAATGCTCGCAACGAAGTCGAGTCTCTGATTCAGGTTTTGCCGACAGATCGCGTCCTCTCACTCGGTGTGATCAACGGACGTAACATCTGGAAAACAGATCTCAATGGGCTATTGAATTGGCTTGAGCCAATCGCCCGACAGTTAGGCGATCGGTTGTGGATCGCTCCTTCATGCTCGCTGCTGCATGTTCCGGTAGATCTCGAAAGCGAAAAGAAGCTCGATGCCGAGATCAAATCATGGCTGGCATTCGCGCAGCAGAAGCTTGAGGAACTGCGGGTCGTCAAAACTGCCCTAGTGAGTGGGCGTGACGCCGTTCGAGCTCAACTGGATGCCAACCTCGCCGCGGTCACTTCGCGCCGAAACTCAACGCGGGTGAACAACAGAGCGGTTAAGGACTCCGTGGCGAGGATCGATCCGAAATGGGGCCAACGCAAGAGTCCCTTTGCCCGACGTAGCAGTGTGCAAGCAGAGATCCTCAAACTGCCACAGTATCCCACCACGACCATCGGTTCATTTCCCCAAACGCCAGACATCCGCCAGGCGCGAAATCAGTTCAAAACCGGAAAGATCGACGAAGCAACCTATCTGTCGGCGATGCACAACGAGATCGCGCGCTGCGTCCGTGAACAGGAATCCCTAGGCCTGGACGTGCTCGTGCATGGAGAGGCCGAGCGGAACGACATGGTCGAATACTTTGGCGAACAACTCGATGGCTACGCCTTCAGCGAGTTCGGCTGGGTGCAGTCCTACGGTTCGCGTTGCGTGAAACCTCCGATCCTGTTCGGTGACATCAGCCGCCCTCGTCCAATGACCGTCAGTTGGATCAAGTACGCTCAGTCGCTGACGACCAAACCAATGAAGGGTATGCTGACTGGTCCGGTGACAATTCTGAACTGGTCCTTCGTTCGAGACGATCAACCGCGATCCACGTCGTGCCAGCAGATCGCGTTGGCGATTCGCGACGAAGTACTCGATCTCGAAAAAGCGGGAGTCCAAATCATCCAAATCGACGAGGCCGCTCTGCGTGAAGGCCTGCCACTACGCCAATCCGACTGGCAAGAATACCTTGATTGGGCCGTGGAATCGTTCCGCATCGCTGCCAACGGAGTAAGGGATCAAACTCAAATTCACACCCACATGTGCTATTCGGAATTCAACGACATCATTGAATCCATAGCCCGGATGGACGCGGATGCCATCACCATCGAGACATCTCGCTCGGACATGGAGTTGTTGCAGGTTTTCGAAAGCTTTAATTATCCCAATCAGATCGGCCCCGGAGTCTACGACATCCACTCACCCAACATCCCGAGTGAAGAACACATCATCGGCCTGATGCAAAAAGCGGCCGAGCGTATTCCACCGGAACGATTGTGGGTTAACCCTGACTGCGGTTTAAAGACCCGCCAGTGGGAAGAAGTCATCCCCGCGCTAACCCACATGGTCGCAGCCGCAAAAAAGCTTCGGACCCGGCCGCGGGTCGGCGGGATGCGCGATTGAGTTGGGTTCAGAATAGGTAGGTCGCTCGCGCGTTGTTAGCGGACCCGGCCGCGGGTCGGCGGGATGCGCGATTGAGTTGGGTTCAGAATAGGTAGGTCGCTCGCGCGTTGTTTGCGGACCCGGCCGCGGTTCGGCGGGATGCGCGATTGAGTTAGGTTCAGAATAGGTAGGTCGCTCGCGCGTTGTTAGCGGACCCGGCCGCGGGTCGGCGGGGTGCGCGATTGAGTTGGGTTCAGAATAGATAGGTCGCTCGCGCGTTGTTAGCGGACCCGGCCGCGGGTCGGCGGGGTGCACGATTGAGTTGGGTTCAGAATAGATAGGTCGCTCGCGCGTTGTTAGCGGACTTGGCGAAGCACGTTATATCATAAGCATACTAATCCGAAGCGCCAGCGAGGTTTTCTCGGTGGACCACCATGAGTTCCAATGGCCAGGCTCGTTGGAGCTCAGCATCTGGACTGAGCCGGAAAACGCGGATGAACGCGGCGTATTCCGGTTCCGCAACCCGGATCAACACGGAATCCGCCCGGCCGGGGTGGGAGATGGGCAAATCGATTTGGGCTCAAGCGGCGCAGGCAATATTCAGGGCTGCTGTTCGACTTCCTCGCTGTCGAGAAAGCCGTCTCGGTTCTGGTCGAGTTTTTCGAATTGACTTTTGGTTCCTGCAAACTCGGTCCGCGAGACATCGCCGTCCTGATTGCGGTCCATCGCCAGAAACCAGTCGGGGCCACGTCGAGCTGGTTGGCCGAGCGGCGACACAGGATGACCGTGACTGATCACGGCCAGCAGGTGTCGCGGCAACCTGGTTCGGTCGAGTTTTTCGTCATCGAAGCAACCTGCCTCACGCAGGCGATCGTAGGCCGTTCGCAATTCCCGCGACGACAAAGCACCGTCATGATCGCCATCCAGGAATTCAAACAATCCGCAACCGTGATCAACGATCGTCAGTAGTACTTGGCCTTTGGCAAGTTGAGTCCATAGCGTCAGCCATTCATCGAATTCGACTCGCGTCAGGATTTCGTCTGAATCGCGGTCAGCGATCGCGGCGATCGGCTTGAGCGTACGAGAGCGGGGCGCCGCCAATTCTGGTTGATCGACACACCCGTCGCTGTTTGTGTCGCATTCGATGAACAGACTTTCGAACGTTTTTTTCATTTCGACCGTCTGTGCTGACAACTTGCCTTCGTCACTTCGCAGGATGAATCGAACCAATCCCGCATCGCACTGATGCTGACTGGTTGACGACGCGGCGCGATCTTTCGTGGGACTCGACGAGGCCGCGTCGTGACTGCTCGCAATGGAGACGGACCAAGTCCACGCTGGTGGGTCGGTCAATGCGGTAATAATCTGTTGATCGTCGAACGAGTTTCGCTGCTTCGCATCGACCTTGCCGGCAAACTCAGCGGCCCATTGCTCAGGTGAGTCCCACGGCGGAACGAGGACGAACGGTAATTCGGCAATCAGTGGATCGGGCGTCTCGCCGGAACGCGTTGGTCGCAAAAATAACGAGCCGACCGCACCGGGGTACGTTACTTGAGCGACCAGTTCCTGTGGATTGATTCGTTCGTCGTCGTTCGCGTCCAGGCGGTCGATCAAATCCCTTGCCGACTTCCATTCTGCCCCATCGACCTGGCCATCCTGATTGCCATCTAGCGACTTCAGCAGCGCATCGGTCAACAAACCGATGGCCGATGTCTTTCCAACCCCAACCAGGACGCGGCCCAATCCCGCTCGCCGATAGTACGTTCGCATCTCGTCGCTCGAAACGACACCGTTGGCGTCGAAATCGAGGTCGCTGAGTTTCAATGTCCGAGCGCTCGGCGGCGCGAAACGCCCCCATGCAATCTGACGCACAGTAAAGGACGCCGGCAATCGACCGGCTTCTGCCTCATCCAGTGACTGGTTGCCGTCACGATCCAAAATGTAAAACAACCGCCGAAACGTCTCGTTCCACATTTCGTCGATCAACTGGCCATCGAGTGTGACCGTGAGCGCCAATCGTGACGGCCTTTCGCCGGCGAGAAACAACAATTCGATCGGCGTTGATTCGGACCGTGCGACTTCGTCGGCGCTCAGTCGACGCCAGTCGATAAATGAGGTGATCAGACAAACCAACAGACACAGCACGACGCGGCGAATCATAGCAGTTCCAAAATCGGCTTGGCGTCGGGAGCGGCCACTCGGATCGGCCGGCCCACGTTCGAGATGTTTTGCTTTTGAGGGTCGACGCCGGCAACTTTCGCCACTGTCGCGATCAGGTCGGGCGCGGTCACTTTGCGATCTTGCACGGCGATTCCATCTTCGGTCGTCTGGCCAATCACAGAACCGGCTTGAATGCCACCTCCCGCGAGCGCGACGGCCCAGGAGCCAGGCCAGTGATCGCGACCGGTGTCATGATTGATTTTGGGTGTCCGACCGAACTCGCCCTGACAAACCACTAGTGTCGATTCCAGCAAACCACGCTCTTTCAGATCGCTAAGCAGCGAAGAAAACGCGGCGTCCAATGAGCCGCTCAGGTCTTTGATCCGCTCAAAGTTGTTTTGATGAGTGTCCCAGCCGTCGAGTGTCACTTCCACAAACGGGACGCCTCGTTCGACCAATCGCCGGGCCAAGAGCACTCCCTGTCCGAACAGCCCATTACCATACGCCGCTCGTGTCTGTGCCGCCTCGCCGTCCAGATTAAACGCGGCTGCAGCGTCGGGCCTCATGAGCCGCACCGCTCGGTCTGTCGCCGATTGGATGCTGTCAGCAACGGCCGAACGGCGTGACGACGCGAAACGCTGATCCATCGACTTCAGGATATCCAGTCTCGATTGCTGAGCCTGTTCGCTGACGTCGACAGGCCGATTCAAGTCTGCCACCTTGAGGCCGTCCGCGGGCGAGGTCAGTTCACCGAGGATCAGTGGGTCATGCTCGGGACCAAGGAATCCACCGCTCAGCGATGCCGCATACCGCGCGGGCGCAATACTGACAAAGTTCGGTAAGTCGCTTTGACCGGAACTCAATTCTTTGGCAAGCAACGCGCCGACGGAGGGAAACTGGATTGCTCCAACAGGCGTATAACCCGTTCTCAACAAGAAAGACGCACGGTCGTGATCACCTTCCTTAGTTGACATCGATCGCACGAGCGCCATTTCGTGACCATGCTTGGCCAGCTTCGGCAGGTGTTCGCTAATTGTCAATCCGGGCGCGGAGGTTTCAATCGGGCGGAACGGACCGCCGTTGGCGTGACCGGGCTTCAGGTCCCACAGGTCGATCGTCGCCGGTCCGCCGTTCATCCATAACACGACTACCGACTTGATCGGTCTGGTTTGTGAATCGTTCGCAAGCGTCTTCAACCAACCGGACATCGATCCCGCCATGGAACCGATTCCAATTGCCGACGCACGCAGCCACTTACGACGAGTACACGAGGTCCAGCTTGATGTCACGAAAATCACTCCGCAGAAAAGATCAGTAGTCGTCGGGTGCCAGCACTTCGCCACCGGAATAACTGACCAGCGCAATCAGCAGTTCCTGAGACAACCCCGCTTTGAGAAATCGCACCGAGCCGTCGACGAACAACACGTTCGCACCATCGTCATGAAAGCCATAGATCGACGCGCCGTTACTGCAATTGACGGCACAGGGACCGAACGCCGATGTGCCGTCGGTCGAGTACGATCGCAAATGATTCCAGTTCGGTGCGGCCCACTGGCCATTCAGGGCGGTCGATTGCGGCTTGGTGGAACGATCATCGGCCAGCTTTCCGCCGCGCCAGTTGTTAGGCTTGTCGGCCATTTCGACCACCAGCAACGTTTGTGACGTTCCGTCAATAATGTCCGGAACGCGCAAGCGTTTGATCAGTGTCCGGTGGTGCATGGCGCCCGGATGCAGATTCTTCTGCTGGTTGTCCAGGTAATAGGCACCCGCCGAACCGACGTAATCCGTCGCCGCCGCTTCAAAGCTTTGACCTTCACTTTCAGGATCCATCGTGACGACGCGGCGTTGTGGATTCGGAGATGCAGGGCAGACGTAGGTTTCGACGGGAGTTGCCGCCACGTTCCGATTTGGCGAATCGGACTTGGCCCACCAGTCGTGCGCCGGGTTGTATTCTCGCGCCAACTTGCCCTGGCCCAGGTGTGGCAACAGTTGAGTGTTCCAACTGCCGAATGGCGATGCCAGTTGGTTGTAGGGCAACATCTGATTGTTCGCGGCCGAGAAACTTTGAGCCGCGACACCGATCGCTTTCAGATTCGCCGTACAGCGATTCTTCCTCGCCACATCACGAGACCGCAGCAGGGCAGGGGCGATCAGAGTCATGGTGAACGCCATCAGCGCCAGCATTACCAGCAATTCGGTCATCGCGAAGCCGCTGCGCGTCTTGTGCATCGTTTCTACTTCCGGTCGGCCAAGGGGAGATCAAAATCGATTGTATTCGATTCGGATTCGACCGTCGCTGTCAGCCGCGATGTCTTGACGCTGGCGAATTCCGCTTTCAACCGATCGGGCGCCAACGCCGGATCGGGATTTGACTCCGTGGGTTCTTGTGCAGGAACTGAAGGCCAGTAGATCGTCACATTGTAGTCACCATCGGGCGCGCCATCGTTTGTGATGTAGGTCGTCAGGGAATACGCGCCGTCATCGTCAGCAATGCCCTGTGCCGTCAACTGCTCGTCGATCATGTAAAACGTGATGATCGCACCACTCATCGGCTGCCCCTGGTACTGCAGCACTCCACTGACCGGAAAAACAGGCACGGCATCCTTCAGCTGTACAGGCTTGGTACAGCCGACAATAGAGACGCACACCGCGATCATAGCTGCTCGTAATGTGTTCATAGCGTCCAAAGTGCGCTCACCCGATGCTGTTGAATCAGAAATCGCCGTTGATTTCGCCCTGTGCGATACTGACCAGCTTGACCATCAGGTCACGCGAGAAACCGGCCGCCAGCATGCGGACTGAACCATCACCCATCAGGACATTGGCTCCGCCCGGATGGAACCCGTAGACCGAGGCCCCGTTGGCACAGTTCACCGCACACGGGCCGAACGCGGTGACGCCGTCATAGCTATAGCCACGCAGGTCATTCCAGTTCGGTGAAGCCCATTGACCATTCACGCAGGCCGCACAGGTGTAGAGCGTGTTGGCGTTGTTCGTGATCAGTTTGCCGGCCCGCCACAGGTTGGGCTTGTCCGCGATTTCGACAACGAAGACCGTGTTCGATAATCCATCCGCCACGTCGGCCAGTCGTGTCGGTTGGTCTGATTCCTTCGCTTGCAGCACACCGCGGTGGTAATAGGCCTGGCCGGGGGCAGTATCGTACATTCCGCCGACACCCACATAATCCGCCGGACGAGCGTTGAAAGTATAGCCGGCCGCGTTTTTGGTGATCATCACGCGATTATTATTCGGACCCGACGGACACAGATACATCGGATTCTTGAATGACGCCACGCTCGAGTTATTACCCGTATTGTCCCACCAATCCTTGGTCGGGTCGTACTGAACAAACAAAGCGCTGTTTTCGAGGTACGGCAGAATCTCGGTGCTCCAACTGCCATAGGGGTTGGTCAGACCATAATAGGGCCAGGTCACAGCGGACGGGTTGCGAAACAACGTTGAATTGCTGGGAATCCGGCCGTTGTACGACGAGACAAAGTTATGAAAGCCAAGACCAATCTGCTTCAAATTGTTTTTGCATTGAGTGTTGCGAGCCGATTCGCGCACCTGCTGCACGGCCGGCAACATCAGTGAAACGAGAAGCGAAATGATGGCGATCACGACCAAAAGTTCGATCAGCGTGAAGCCCCGGCACATGGAGATCATGGCCTGTTGCGTGATGTATCGTTGTGCTGGTTGTCTTCGAACGTACATGGCAATCTATCCGAGTGAAGAATCAATGATTCGTGCAGAATTCCGCGCTATTGAGCAGTGCCCAGAGAATGTCAGCTAATCGAGCTGCTGATGTCTCCGGCGGTTGTGGCTGTTCGATATACGCCGCATATGTCGTCAGTTCGTCATCGCTGGGAAAACGGCTGAGTGTCGCCAGAAACAGCGATTCAATCCGACCCCTGGTATCAAGAAACGGAGTCTGCGCCACGGCACGTAATGCCGGAGTTTGATCGACGTGCGTCAGTTGCGATGTCAGCGAGCCATTCATGAGTGAGAGTGATTGCAGGATCGATCGCTGCGCATTCGCTGCCCGCTCGATCCGAAACTTTTCGGCAAAACGGGTTCGCTCGCGAAGCGATCCATGCGGATCCAGGCTTGTCGATTCAACTCGCATGCCTGCCGCTGTGGAAAGGCTGTCGTAAAGTTGCTCACCCGTCAGTCCACGGACCACACTGCGCATGTAAAGACGCTGGTCAGCCGTTTCCGTTGACGACGATAGAGACGACAGTTGATAGGCACGTGTCGACAGCAAGCTGGCCGTCAATTTGGACAAGTCGAACTGATGCTCGGCCAGGAACCTGGCGAGATCTTCCAGCAGTTCCGGATGGCTGGCGGGATTCTCGTGATTCAAATCGTCGAGTGGCTCAATCAGCCCGATCCCAAACAGTTGAGCCCACGTTCGATTCGCCAGATTTCGCGCGAAGTACGGGTTTTGTCTGGAAGTGACCCACTCGGCGAATGTCGTGCGACCGACGTTATCTCGGTGCTCGAATGGTGTCGCGGGTGACATCCCGGTCAGGAACCGCGGCGTCACAGCGCGGTTCAATCCAGGAATGGCGATCATCAACGCGACAGGCTGGGTTTCTGAAACTGTTGGCCGACTGAAGAACGCCGCGGTCTCCCAGAATTGATCGCGAGTCCAACGTGCGAACGGATGATCATGACACTGGGCACAATCGAGGTTCAGGCCCAGAAATGCTCGCGCACTATTCGCGGCCAGATTCTCGGGTTTGAATTCACTGGCGGAGAGAAATGTTGTGGGAGCCCCGGTGCCGCCTTCGGTCGGAGTGCTCGTCAGCAAGTCACGTACGATTTGGTCGGCGCCGATCCTCTCGCGAAACTGAGCCGCCAGCCAATTCTCGATCTCGTGCGCATGAAACGACTGGGGCAAGTCGGCCTGGGGAATCCATTCGCGCCGCCACAGTGTTGCCGCATGCCTGGCATGGCTGGCGGAATGCAACAGGCGATTCGCCAGACGCTGGCGCTTGTCGGAGTGATCATCATCCAGGAACTGACGTGCCTCACCCGCGGTCGGTATCCGTCCAATCACGTCCAGGTAGACACGACGCAGATATGTCGCGTCGTCAGCGGGTAACGCGGATGTCAGGTTCGCTTCACGCCCGCGTACTGTCAGATGCTGATCAACTCGACTCGCCAGTTCACTCTCGGCATCGGCACCAAATGCAGAGGCAGCGCAGAGAGTCAAATAGTACGCTGCGGCCAAAACCAAATGGCTGCGTCGGAACACGATGAGTGTCATGGAGCCCGGATCGTTCCAATTGAATGCCAGTCGATCCAGGGTCCGTCTTCAGAAGTGGACCACGAATCAGCGGAGGAGAGAAATTGGCGAACACAGCTGGTGCAAAAAATAAGCCACAACTCCGCGCAAGTTTTATGCTGGTAAAAACCTCGAAATGGCAAGTACCGAGTCGGCAGCACTGAAGAAAGAATCTTCGTCCCGGTGATTTTTTCGCCAGCACGATGCCGACCAAGTGCTATTTGGCGGGCTTTGGATCGCAGTACTGCAAGGACATCAGTGCAAACGCCGTCGCCAAATCTGGATTGCCCTCGAACCAGCGATCCTTCTTGTCATTCACCCAGGAGCCATTTTCTTTTTGCATCTCGGCGAGATAATCGGCCAATTCTTTGCGCCAATCGTGCCTGGTCCCCTGAGCATCTTCTGCGTAGTCGACATCGAGGGTGTGAAATGTCTTTCCAAACACATGCAGATAATAAAACAGGCCCTGCTGGCCAAGTCCGGGGTTCTCTTTGACGCTGTAGTTCTTCTTAATCCATTCCAGAGCCGCGTTGACCCGTTTGTCTTCGGGTGTCAACCCGGCGAAAATCATGCTCTTCAAACCGGCGTACGTCATGCCGCCATACGATCGCAGGCCACCGTTGTCAGTTTTGCCCGCCGGGGAATTACCGCCCGCCGCGGGCGTGTAGATGAAGCCGCCGTCATTCACCTTGGACGCAAACTCCAGCGTGTTGTGTGGCGATTCCAGATTCTGGCAACGAGACAAGAAAATCAAGGCGTTCTTGACGGCAGCGTCGTCCTTTGTCGCACCGGTGGATTCGAGCGCGTCGAGGAAAAACGCGGTGTTCGACAAATCAGGCCGACTGTTCGGGCCTCCATATCCCGCGCCGCCGAACTTCGTATCCGAGGCATCGATCTCTTCGCTTTGATCCCATTGAATCTTGCGCAAGAACTTGTCCGCGTTTTCGATCAGGGCTTTGTGCTTCTCGCCTTCATTCGCTTCAGGGAGGACCATGACCATGATGGACGTTTCATAGTTGGCAAGCTGACTTTTCGGGGCGTAGATACCCCCGTCGGGCTGGACGAACGAGACGATGTGTTTCAATGCCTTTTCGATGACAGGATCCGATTGCGGGACTCCATTCTTGAGCAGTGAGAAGGTCACGAGTCCGGAAATTGCGGGTGATGTCGGAGTCGCCCAGCTACCATCCGCCGCCTGAGATGTTTTCAGGAAGTTGATGCCACGCGTTCTGGTTTTGGCAAGGCTTTCCGCGCTCGGGCCAATCGCATCCGCCGCCCGACTCAAGCCATTTCCAAATAGAAACAACACCATTGCGAAAGCGATCGACGCAAAACGGGCGTGCGACACGATTCATCCTTTTCTCGATGTGGCTGGAATCAATCAGTTCAAACCGCAGTCTGCACGAGTCGTTCAGACTCCACTTCGCATGGACACTAGTCAATCAAAGCAGAAATTCAAGTGTCGCGAAGATCTCGTGTGCTTCGCGTTCGGTGTTCGTCTCGGTTGAAGCTAACACGTTTGTTCCACTGAGAATGCGCACAGTGCGTCCATCGACTCTGACTACTGGCTTCGGACCGTTTTTGACAGAACGCCAGATACCGCCATCGAAACGAATCTCGAGATCAACTCGGCATTCGATGCCAACCTCTCCACTGGCTGGCAGGATTCGCTTGTGCACGACAGCGACCACTTTCACTTCCCTTTGGTCAATATGAGACGCGATCATTCCGATTGAACGGTCGCATTTTTGATATCTGAATCTCGAGACGCACTTTGATTGTGAATGTTCAACGCAGTCGCCATCAGTTCAAATGGCGAGAGGTCCGATCAAGCAACATCCGTTCCAGTAGCTCTTTCTGCTCCACCCAGCCCCACCAGAGCTGATGGAGCTCACCTTTTAATCTTGCAATTGAAGAACGTTTCACCACGCATGATGAAGAAATCTCCGCGCGATTGAACTTCGTACTGTTAGTCCTGAACGGCTCCGTCCGTTGTCACATTCAAAACGGCGTGACGTTCTCGGCAGAGTGTTGATCTCAATGAGTCTCCGGCGTGCTCGTAAACATCGATGATCCGTTTGATACAACAATTGCAATCAATGCACTCAATCTGCTGCTCAGACAGATCCTTGATCACGGCATAGGCTTCCGCCTACCGCGACAGTCTGAGCAACAGCGAGGCAAGACCAACGCGAAACGTCGTGTTGCGCGGTTCGAGCGAGATGGCCTTGCGGGCGAGCGAGACAAAATAATTGGGTGGATATCCACACCTCGACGCATAGTAACCCAGCGCGTAGTAGGGCTGTCCCAGCAGTGGATCGGCAGCAATCGCTTGACGACAGGCCTTCAACGCGAGATCAGACGACTCGACCAAATCGAGTCCTGTGGCGACTTCCAACAACAGTTCGGGAGTCATGTCCCGGTCGGCAATCAGTTCGACCAGCAGATCTCGGGACAGTTGAGTGCGACCGATCTTTCCATATCCCATCGCGACGGCCACGCGAGCGCTGGGAAAAGTGGTACCAATAGCGACGCGCGTTCTAACGCCCAAATCGACCGCGGGAAGTCGGACGCAGCCTGCAGCGTTATGCCTAGCAATTCCCAGCCGCGACCATCGTCACAGGCGATCTCGAGATGCGACTCCAGCAAATAGATTGCTTTCGGAAAATCGCGTTCATCACAGGCTGCTCGTGCCGCATCCAAGCCAATCGTCATTCTGAACTTCCAAGCAATAAATTATTGCCCCTCATTGCATATTCCTCGGCAGAGAGGGGAGTGTGACATGCCACAACGGTGGCCCAGCACCTCAACGACGGGGTGAGTCCGCCCGCATTGCAAAATCGATTTGGAACGAGCCACGTCTCGCTGAAGGTGCTCGAATAAGGATTCGAGCGAACTCTGCGAGTCGACAATCCAAATAAGTCGGCTGGCTCCCTCGAAAAAGGTGGCTGGCTGCGTTCGACGCCTTCACGCGACCAACAATATTGATACTGAGACTCAATGTCAACAAATGATGGCGTCTGATTGCTGAAAGTTGACGCTTCACTGTGGGCGAGGTGAGTACGTGTTCAAACCAGGCAAAAAGCGTTGAAATGGTGTCTATCTCAGTCCCCCAACTTCGAGCACCTTCACGTGAGTGAGTTCCGCTCTGACGATCGACCTCAGCGGTTTGCCACCACTCATTGGACTGTTGTTGCCAATGCTGGGGCGGTCGGCTCGCCAGAATCGCGGTCGGCACTGGCCGAATTGTGTCAGCGGTACTGGTATCCGCTGTACTGTTATGTGCGCCGGCGCGGATATCAGACGGCCGAAGCACAGGATCTGACGCAACAGTTCTTTGCAGCGCTACTGGAATCAAACCTGGTGGCGCGAGCGTCGGCTGAAAGAGGTCGATTTCGAACGTTCCTGCTGGCGTCACTCGATCACTTCCTGGCGAACGAATGGGACAAGCAGAATCGACTGAAACGTGGGGGAGGGCACCAAATCCTGTCGATCGACTGGCAGGCGGGGGAATCGCGGTGGGGCAATGAACCAGCCACACACGACACTCCCGAACGCCAGTTCCTGCGGCAGTGGGCCGTCACGCTGCTCAACCGAGTAATCGAGGAGTTACGCGGCGAATACACTGCGAGCGACAAGTCTCGTCATTTTGACTTGTTTGAGCCGACTTTGATTGGCCACGAACATGGAGATTCGTACGCACGGATTGCCACTGAATTGAACCTGTCAGCAGACGCCGTGCGGCAGGCAGCTTCACGATTTCGTCGTCGCTACCGCGACCTGCTGCGGCAAGAGATTGAACAAACCGTTTGCAATTCCGGCGAAATCGACGAGGAGATTCGGAGTCTGTTCAACGATTTGAGCAGTTAGTGCCTGTCGCACCGACGTGTCGCATTGGAACATGGGTCTGACGCTGTGGATTCCGGCGCGTCGGACGCCAAACTTAAACTGGATATGTGCCAAATCCGCGGCGTTCCAGCGCAATTCAAATTCTCAGAAAATACAATCGCATGCGCGTCACGTTTGTGACGGATCGCTTTACATAGGTATGGACTGAACAATCACTCGGTCAGCCGGTAACAACACCATGCCCCAAACGCGATCCTGTCCTGAATGCGGCGCACCCATTCCAGCCGATTCGCCCGCCACATTTTGCACGGCATGCCTGTTGCGCGCCGGATTGCACGGTGAATCGCGGGTCGATTCGCGCTATGATCCCACCAAGATTGCCCGAAGTGGCGACGAGTATGAATCGCCGACTGTCGAGGAACTCGCACGACTTTTGCCACAACTCGAAATCCTGCGGGAGCTGGGTGAAGGCGGGATGGGGGCCGTCTATCAAGCGCGGCAGCCCGGTTTAGATCGCATGGTCGCCGTCAAGGTGATGTCACCCGGCATCAGTAAAGATCCGACATTTGCCGAACGCTTCGCCCGCGAGGCTCGGGCGCTGGCCAAACTGAACCATCCGAATATCGTTTCTGTTTTCGATTTTGGTCAGGCCGAAGGCCTGTATTACATCGTGATGGATTACGTCGATGGACAAGATCTGCGTCAGACGATCAACGCCGGAAAGCTCTCTCCGGAACAGACGCTGCAGATCGTGTCGCAAGTCTGCGCGGCCTTACAATTCGCTCACGAAGCCGGCGTTGTCCATCGCGACATCAAGCCCGAGAACATCCTGATTGATCAGAAAGGAACAGTCCGGATCGCGGACTTTGGTGTTGCCAAACTGCTCGACGAAGGCCCTGGGGAGCGTGCCCTCACCGGCACTCATCAAGTGATGGGAACACTGCGATACATGGCGCCTGAACAAATCGAAGCGACACGAGACGTCGATCATCGCGCCGACATCTATTCGCTGGGAGTCGTCTTCTATGAACTGCTGACCGGCGAGCTTCCGCTGGGCCGATTTGCACCGCCTTCGCAACGAGTACAGGTCGATGTCCGATTGGACGAGGTCGTGCTGCGGGCACTCGAGAAGGAACCGGAACAGCGCTATCAACGCGCCAGCGAATTGAAATCGAGCGTCGATTCGGTATCGGAATCCGGCTTGAATCACGACGGCCGAGCCGCGTCATCGTCACCGGGATTGTTTGCTTGGAAGCACCACTACGCACCGGTGTTTGGAATCTTCCTATTGACGTGGGCCGTCGTACCTTTGTTGTGGAACCTTGCGGTGATCGGCCTGTTGGCGTCGTGCATCATTGTCGCGACCGTCGTCGTTCGCGTGGGCCGACGAGCAGAACGATTTCTGCCCAGCACGGCGGACCGCTGGAGGAAGATCAGCCCTCGTCGGCAATGGGCAGATCTCGCATCGGCCTGGATCGCCGCGTTTGTCGGAGCATACTTTCTGGCGTTGTCCGCCTTTCAATTCTACGACCATGAACGGTGGAACCGGGCCGATCTGTCTCCACAGGAATTTCGTATCCGGTACCAAGGCGCCGAACACCAATTGCTCCGCATGCTGCCCCGGTTTCGTAATGACGTTCCTCGCGCAGAACTGCGGCTGAATCACTGGAAGACGACGGGTGGCGTCAATTTCAGTGTCAACTACGGGCCGTCGGCCGGTTTGCTGACCACGATCAGTATTAGTGGACTGGCCTTGGTCGGGTTGGTCATGATCTGGATGGCTTACGGTACCTTATTGACGTTTGAAATCGAAGGACCACCGGCAACCGCCTGGCTGTGGCGCAACTTCACCACAGTCTGGTTGACGATTGCGACGCTAGCTCCGCTCTTTCCGCTGGGCGTTGCAGTCATGTTCTGGTCGATCGTCAGCGATCAGGCATTTAACACGACAGCCTCATCGGTAACAGTCACGAACGATTTCCAGCAAGTCTTGACTCGATTGCACGATTGGGTCGATCGACACGGATATGTGTCGGGAGACACCAGCGCTTGGGATATCGCCCAGATTCCCGATGGCACGACCCTGGCCAAAGTGCAGACGGTTCACATCTGGTCATCGAGTGGTTTTGACCGATGGCGGTTCACCTCGGGCGGCCTGCAACGCGCCACACCCGATATCGTCGTGCATCTGGTCGGAGATGCCAGCGAATCGCAGACAACGATCAGCTATTCGGCTTCGTTAGCGCCCGCACCAAAAGGTGACCGAGCGTCAGACGATCCCACGATCCAGAATTTGCTCAGTGAAGTGCAGACGATGAACCGCTGAATATCTATTCGTGCTCATCCGCCAGGAACCGATTCAAGCAAACGGGCGATGATATTGTCGGTTGTCTGCCCCGCGGCTTCGGCGCGGTAGTTGATCAGGATGCGGTGCCGCAGAACAGGTGCGGCAAGAGCTTTGACGTCGTCCCAACTTACGTTGGCTCGGCCTGACAACAGGGCTCGGGCTTTTCCGCCGAGAATCAGATATTGAGCGGCTCGCAAGCCAGCCCCCCAAGACACCCATTCGTTGATGAAATCGGGAGCACCGGTTTGTTTGGGACGCGAGGCGGCGGCCAGTCGGACGGCATAACGGACAACGTCTTCGGCCACGGGAACTTTTCGGACCAAGGCATGAATCTGTTCGATATCGTGTCCGGTGAACAAGGCCTGAATCGGTTCGGGCGCCGCAGAGGTTGTGCGGGCAACGACAGCGACTTCTTCGTCTTCGGGAAGATAGTCGATCACGACATTGAACATGAACCGGTCGAGCTGCGCTTCGGGCAGCGGATAGGTGCCTTCCATTTCGATCGGGTTTTGTGTTGCCAGGACAAAGAACGGTTCTTCCAGTGAATAGCGGGTTCCCGCAGCGGTGACCTGATGCTCCTGCATCGCTTCGAGCAACGCGGCTTGCGTCTTCGGCGGTGTGCGGTTGATTTCATCGGCCAGCAGCACATTTGCAAAGATGGGACCTTTGACGAAGACCATCTGGCGTCGACCGCCTTCGTCCTGTTCCAAGATTTCCGTCCCGGTGATATCCGCCGGCATCAGGTCGGGCGTGAATTGAATGCGCTGAAACTTCAGATGGAAGACTTGTGCGATCGACTTGACCAACAGCGTCTTAGCCAACCCCGGAGCCCCCGTGATCAGGCAATGCCCGCCTGCGAACAACGAGACCAATAATTGTTCAACCGCTTCGGATTGCCCGACAATCGTTTTGGCCAGTTCCGTACGGATTCGCTGGCGACCGGTGCGAACCAGTTCCAGGACTCGCATTTCGTCGTCGTCAGGCGAAATTTGGGCAGCGTTCACAAGTGACTCCGGCAGGTGTTAATCAACGGTGTTTCAAAATCTGGAACAGGCTGGCTGGACTCATTCAAGTTGGTGTTGCGAGATGACATTGACGAAGCAGAACGCGGATTTCAACGGGACATCAGTGTGTCATCGCGTAAAAAATGATGTTGATTCCCAATGGATAGGCTTTTTTCTCGGAGAATTCGGTGAAGTACCACGGGTCCTCACCTTCTCGTTCCCAACCGTCCCCAAGATCCGTGTTGTGACAGATGATGGCCATCATGCGACCGTTACGGTCATAGATCGCTCGATAGTCCGGCGTGCGAGCATCTGCCCGCTCCCACGTAATCCCGCTCTCGCGTCCATTGATCGCAACTTGAATTGCGGGGATCTGTGGCTTCTCTTTCAGGTCGTAGACACAGTGGAAGATCTGGTGATCCAAGTCGAGTTCCACGGGTTCGTATTCGGGTTCGGGAAAGACCTGTTTGATGACCGTATAAAACCCTTGCCATTCGTTCTGGCCCCAGAAATCGTCGACCATCAGGAAGCCTCCATTCAGTAGGTAGCGACGCAAGGCCTCGATCTCATCGGGTCCCAACATGATGTGTCCGGGTTCGATGAGGTAGATGAAGGGATATTGGAACAGGTCGGGATCGGTCAGTCGCATGATCCGGCCGTTCGGATCAACCTTAAGGGATGTCAACTGTTGCAGACGAAACGACAGGTTCAAGTCCGCATCGGGAAAGTCCGTGAACCAGGCGCCCGGTCTGGCATACGAATCGTATTCGATACGAACAAACGTAAAGACATCGTGCTTAAAGGCTGGATCGACATCCCACAGCGGGACACCATTTCGGTTTTCAGGCAACTGTGTCTGCAAGCGTTCTGTTGAAAACCGACGCGGGTAATAGCGAATCTGTCCATAGGTCAGACCGATCGTACTCGCCAGAGCGCCGACGATCGTGATGATACCGAAGAGTGGTAGCCAGCGTTTCATCGCGTGCCTCCAGCTGGTGTGCCATCCGTCGCGCCCACCGCAGTCCGATTTTGAACTCGCATGGCATCTGCCGGTTCGTTTCGAACGATCTGCAGCAATAGTTTCTGAGCGTCTCGAAAACGCGGGGCCGCTTCCAATGCCGCCAGCACGTGTGACTTCGCGCGCGAATCCGATTTCAAATGCAGCAACCTTGCCAGTCGAAAATGTGCATCGGCAGGATCATCCGGATCCATCAGCAACCAGGCATCCAACGCCTTGATCGCGTCGTCGTTGTGGCTCAATTGTTCACTCGTCGCAGCCCGGGCCTTTTGCGCTTGTGGCAAGAGTGGATTGACCTCCAGCAGACGCTGTACCGATTTGTTCGCGGCGTTCCAATCTTTGGTGGCGGACTGCAATTCGATCAGGCGCAACAGGGCAGATTTCGCGTCGTCGGTACGTTCGGCATACATTTCGAGCACACGCCGTTCGTCGGCCGGTTCGTTCAATTCTCGATGAACTGCCGCCAGTGTCACATAGGCACTCTCGGCCCCTGTTTGTTCAGGATAGAGTTCAATCAATCGCGCGAGGTACTTTTTCGCTTTGACATATTCACGGCGGGACACCATCTGATCGGCCACGAGCGTCAGCCCCTGAATGCTGCTGGGATGATCTGCGACCCAGTGTTCCAGTCGGTCGGGATCATCGTCATCTTTGATTCCCGTCAGATCGTATTGTTCCCAATCGAGATCCGGTGCCAGTCGCCGCGCGATTTCCATCGCATAATCACGAAACTCCATGTCAATCTGGTCGAGTGATGTCGTGTGACGTTCGATCGCGGTGTTGATGTGCAGTCCCGCGCCCAAGTCGTCCAACACCTTCTTCATCGAGTCGAGGCCATACTTTTCGATCAAGTATTCGACGAGCAGTGAAGATTGGTAGTAAGCGAATTGCAGATCTTCAGGCTTTTCCGGCCGCAAGAATGTGCCACTCATGTCACGTACCGCCGCGATCCGGCCGTCGAGAATTCGCTTGCGATGCCTGGGACTCATCCGTTGTCCCCAAGTGATGCCGGCCTGGCGCTCTTCATAGACCGAGATGCCTTCGCTCAACCAGCGCGGCATCCGATTGTGCGTCTTTTCCAAAGTGACGACGTGACAAAATTCGTGCCACAGCACCGATTGCCAGTTAGAGGGGTTGTCCTTCTGTGAGGCAGGACTGTTCGCCGTGATGACCTTGCCAAAGCAAACGCCCAGGTAGCCACTGGCGCCGGGCAGACCGAAGGTTCTGACGGCGAAATCGTTCGGGTCCGGAAAGATTTCTACGGTGATGTCGTCTTTCAACTCCATCGCGTACTTGGCACAAAGCGTCTCTCTGGCGCGCTGCAACAGGTGCAACACATCGTCGCCATAGATGCCTGCCTCTTTCGTTTCCATCCGCACGCGGAAGCCAGGTGCATCCAATGATGTGAACTTGGCCAACTGATCACGCAACTGCACCAGATTGAAGACCTGAATGTCATACGCATCCTGCTTCAACGCCAATTCGCTCAATTTCCAACCTTCGTCCTCTTGCCCCAAACGCAACAGATCCTGGGCGAGCTGGATTCGCGCCGACAAATACCCCGGTGAGAACTGCAAAGCCTGGCGCTGATGAGCGGCTCCTTCGGCGAAACGATATTTCTGCGAGAGCTTTCGGCCGATCAGATGATCAACTGCCGGATTTTCGGACCAGGTCACCAATGCCGTGTCGCGGCATTTCGTTTCTATTTCCTTCTCGTTTTCCAAGTGTGCCATCACGGCCTTGTACGACCATGCCAACGGATTGGCTTTGTTGATGGCCAGCACCTCATCCAGATGCTTCGTCGCGTCGGCATACTGCTCAGAATCGATTTCATTTTCGATTCGATACAGCAGGGCTGGGATAAACTTGGGATTCAGCCGCAATGATTCGGACAGGTGATGCGCTGCCAGCGGTGGTTGAGATTTCTCGATGCTGCGCGACAGGCCAAAGTGCATTTCGGGATCGTTCGGAAACGCCTTCACCGCTTCTTCGAACGTTTCGGCGGCCAGCGGGAAATCTTTCTTTGCCAAAGCCAATTCGCCGCTGGCAGCCATCGCACCTCGATGACCAGGCGTGATCTTGAGAGCTCGATCGTAGAACGATTCAAGAACCTGCCGCGCATCCGACCCGGTGGCGACCGCGACCTTGCCCAACGAGACCAAACTGTCGGCATCGCCGTTATAGCGCCAGGCGGCGCGGCCGACGACATCACTCATTTCGGCCTGCCAGACCATCCCCTGCATCACGTTGCCCGACATGCGCCCAGCGTCGATACCCGCCTGCCGCAATCGAATGGACCAGGCATAACGCGTCAGGCCCGCCGAGATCGAATCGAACGCCTGTTTGTAGCGTCCTGTCTGCATTTCGGCTTCGGCTTTGAACAGGTACCAGTCTTCGCCAAAGACGTGATCATCGATCGCCTTGGCACAGACCTCGACACATTCGTCGTAGGCACCTTTCAGCAGCAGCTTGCGAGTTTCTTCCAGTTCGACGGCCGACAGCGTGGACGTCAACAGAAGCAACAACAAGAAGGCAATCAGACCGGTGCCGCATGATCGACGCAATCGATCAAGAGCAAGGCAACAACTGTCGGCCACGGGCATGCACGGGTCTCCATGAGGACACCATTGAGTATATCGATGGCCCGCACCGGGCGACAGCGCGCGTCGGCCCGGATTTCGCAAACCTGAATTCCTGCTTCGGTCCACAGACATGACCCGATGATTGAGATTTCACGGGTAACAGTCGTCCTTGCCCCGTGATTTGTTGCAATCATCGTTCACGAATGACATAACGTCTGAAGTGCTGTCGCTCGCGCAAGAGGATTTGTTCCGAGGAAGTTGTCCATGCCACAGAAACAACGTCCAAGCTCACTCGGTTGGCAGAATGTCAACGCTATCCGCTGCCTGCTGTGCACGGTCTCACAATTGGTTGTGCTGCAGGGTCTGGCCGCCGATGACAATTGCGCGAGCAATGCCAATCGCATTCTCAGCAGCGTGCGCGCTGGTGACAATCCCGACAACGGCTCGTACGTGACGGATATCGATTTCTTGCTGATGCAGTTTGAGTCACAAGCCGGCACGCTGTTGCAGATCAAAGGAATCGACTGGAATCAGGTAACGACCGAATTCAAGGCAAAGGCGGCCGAGTCGCAAAGCGATGTCGAGCACTTGCAACTGGTCGCTCGGCTGGTGGGACGATTGCATGACGGCCACGCGGGAATCACGAAATCAAAGATCAAATGGCCAGATGAATCGAATGGTCGACGCTACACCGGACCGCGAGTTGCCTTGCTGGCACTGAAAGACCGTGTCTTGATTCGGTCGGCCTTCAAGGATGCGGCCGCGGCCGGGTTACACGCCGGGCAAGAAGTCACTCGGATTGATGGCCTGCCCGCAGTGGAGTGGCTGAACGCTCGGGTGCAAACGATGCGCGATCGCGGTGACGGATTCTCGACGCCGCAAATGGCGATGTACCTCGCCTGTCACATCGGGTTGGCAGACTATGAGGGAACTCGAATCACGTTCGAGATGACTGATCCGAATGGAAACTCGCGTTCGATTCGCAGAACACGAAATGGTGGTCCCAACTTCGCTCCAATCGGGCCGTTGTTTCCTCCGGCGAATCTGACGGCGGTCGGACGCCAGGCGTATGGAAAGACGAGTGACGGCTTCGGGTACGTCCATCTGCGGGACATTCCAGGAACGCTACCACAGCAGCTTGAACAGATTCGTGGTGGTATCGGAGCTGTTCCAGGCCTGATCCTCGACATGCGCGCCAACGGAGGTGGTGGCTGCGATCATGACGCAGTGTTCGCACAGTTCCTGGACAAGAATCAGGCTTGGCGCGGCTATCGCGGAATCGATGCGGGCGGATTCACAGGCCCGATAGTGGTGATCGTTGATGCGGGCGTTCGTTCTGCAGGTGAAACGATTGCCGGCATGTTAAAGGAGGATGGTCGCGCTTACCTGATTGGTGAATCGGCAACGGCGGGAACGTCGTCACAGAAGGCGGAAGTCACAACACCCAGCGGACTGTTCACGATTCGGTTTTCCATCGGCAGCAATAAAGGCCGCTTCAACGAGGGTCGTGGGATTGAGGGAATCGGAGTCATGCCGCATGAAATCGTGGAACCTGTCGCAGACGATTTGCTGAACGATCGAGACACCCTGATCGAACGCGCAGTTCGCTTGCTGAAGGACGGTTTTCCCAAGGACGTCGTTCCGTATTCTAAGTGACTCACACTGCGACGGCTGCGAGGAAATCATTACAGGTGAGACCGGGCCGACTGACCTGACTCACCCGCAAATTCTGTTCGATGAAACATTGTGATCAATCGCGAAGATGCGTTGGCGGCGGCGGCAATTGCAACGTGGGACGCGACGCTTGCGTGGCTTGATCGTACTCGCGCAAGAGTTCGAACGTCTGCTGGAATTCGGGGCGTTCCGTCAACTGGCGATATTCCGGTGCGTTGCTGACATGTGCGAAACGGCGCAGCACCAGGTTCATTGCTTCCGGATTGGGACGCATTCTGGGATCGGACAACTCGGCGGGCAGGGCGAGATAGGGACGCCAATCGGGACTGAGAATCGATTGCAGGTGAGTATTGTTCTGCAGCAACGAACGTCTCAGCGATTCGATGCGGCGCGGCGAATTGACGACGATCGGTCGCTCGTTGGGAACTTGAGGCGCCTGCGGTCCATTCGCCGCGCGGCTCGGAGACAATTCGGTGAGATGGTTTCGCAGCAGCGCGGCCGACTGAGGAATCTGCCTTGGCAACTCATCCGATCTGGATCCGTAGTAAAAAGCATGCGCGTCGTGATCGATGTCCAAGGCCGATCCATCCAGCGACACGCCAACGAACAATCCACGACTGCGCGAATAGGAATAGATTTCCGATCGCAACGTCGAATCGATTCCCGCGGCAGCTTCGCGCCCGACAGGGCCAGCGGCCGCCGAGGCGTCGACGCCGACAGTGAACTTGCCGTTCATCAGGCCGTCGATTCCTTTGCGAGTCGTGAAGACCAGCACGACGTCAGTGCCCTGAATACCGGCTTGCCAACCAACGCTTCCGCCGGTGAGAGTCAAGAACTGTGGCAGACTCCATTCTCCATCGGCATCGCGAACGAGCACCACTCCATGACCACGTCGCGCACCAGCAATGAACCCGACCTTGATCACATTGGGGATGATCGCAATCCCTTGTGCTTCGTCGAGCATCCGTTGCGGGATCTGGCGCGCAGGGATCGCCATCAGTTCACCCAGCACTTGCTCGGCATCGACGACCGTTTCGACGGGACCATTGGCAGATGCGATGTTGGCCGTCAGCAGCCCGCCGCAAAGAATCACTCCCAGAATCCAATCTCGACCCATTCTCGAACTCCTTTTCAGTTCCGCCAAAATTCCATTTGTCGATTGGCCCCGATTCAATGTAATCGAAGCCGATCGATTTCGTAGGTCATTTCCGACGATGGCACGGAATTGTTGAGGAATTCACACGGACCGCGGATTGAAACCGTGGGCATTTCCTCGCCGGGAGGGCGAAGCTCCTGCTGAGCCGCTAAGTCGATGCGGTCGCCAACACTCAACGGGTTTCGAGGAACTCGCTCACTTGTGACCGTCAGAATCAATTGCAGTTTGGAAATCGCGGGACTGCGCCCGATGTCAAACTTGTCGACACCCAACGATTCTCGGAATCAATGCTCTGGCCTGCTTCGACGGCTCAGCAGGAGCTTCGCCCTCCCGCACGAAGCCGCACGCCTGATGCACCTGCCGTCTACGCGCCGCCTGTCGTTGATCCGAGAAAGCGGCCGCCATCGACGCGATAGATTTCGCCCGTCACAAAGTCGGTTCCTTCCAGCAGGTACAGAGCCGCATTGTTGACGTCGTCGGCAGATCCCAAACGTTGCAGGGCCGACGAATGACGAATCTGTTCCAGGTCGGCATGCGACACATTCGGCGTCGGCTCGACCGTTCCCGGCGCAATCGCATTCACCGTGATTGTCGGCGACAATTCCACGGCGAGCGCTTTGGTCAGGGTTTGCAAGGCTCCCTTGGCAACCAGATACGGCAAGTAATCGCGATACGGGCGATCAACGGCCCAGTCTGTAAAATGAATGATCTTGCCTTGAACGCCGTTCACGATCGGCTGACGACGCATGGCGCGGGCCGCCGCAATCGCGGTGAAGTAGGGCGCCGTCAAGTTCGCGGCGACCATCTCTTCGTAATCAGAAGGCTGCAATTCGTCGAAGGCAGTTCGCCGATAGACACTGGTCAGATTGATCAGCACATCGAGCGATCCAAACTGATCGACGGTCTCGTCGATCAACGAATTCGCATCGCCGGGATGCCTCAGATCGGCGGGAAAAGCCGCAGAGTGCACGCCGGCCTCTTCGCACTGTCCCACGATCGACATCATCGCATCCGGGCTGTTGTGATAGCTGAAGGCGATGTTTGCACCACGGGCCGCCAATCGTAAAGCGAGTTTCGATCCAAGCCGGCGGCCCCCGGTGATCAAAACTGTTTTACCATCCAGATTCATGACAACGGTTTCTACTCAAAAGACAGTCAGATCTCGGCTTCGAGACGCTCAAAGCAGAACAGCGAGATCGGAATCGCACGGGTATTCGCAGAACTGCAGGACCAGCGATCGCTCGCTCTGGCGTCCGATTGAAAGTGGTGGTGATGAACGGTGTGATCCAACATAATGCACTAGAAAAACAGACTGTTGGTTCTACTTGGTGGAACTCAAAAACTGCTGATAGGCTTCGCCCGGATTTCCATCGCCGGCCTGGCCATTATGGACATAGAGGCCATAGCGGATTCGCAACGACGGGCGCGCATCGTCCAGAATCACAAACTTCGCTTTCGCGGGATCGTTCTGATAGGCACCTTCTCCAAAGGGACTGACCGAAAACAATCCGTAGTCACGAACATGGAACCGCGAGGGACGAAAATTCTCAGGATGGTCCATCAGCGTCACACCATAGGTCTTTCCATCGACCGATCCCGAATAATCAACCCAATTTGCAGTTTGACCCCAACATTCCTGCGTCGACTTCTTACCGGCTGAATTGACCACGACGCCGCCTTCTTTTTCCCGCATGGACTGGGCAATGCGAATGCCGAACAGGCCTTCTTTGGTATCGTCGAACCGCGCCAGTTGCCCCGTGGGAGGCGCCAGCACGAAATCATACGTGATCAAGCGGTTGGGATGGATGGCGATCTTTGTCGTTTCGATCAAGACCGGCTTGCCGTCATGGCCCAGCCATTCATTACGCAAGTGAATGAGACCCGGATTGCCGGACTTTGATTTCACATCGGTGGTTACAATCTTACCACGTTCCGCCCAGAATTTGATGTCATTGACTTCGTCGACTGACAGCCAGACACCGCGGTGATGCGGATGTTCCTTTTCAGTGGGATCGATCGGCCGCGTCAGAACGGCGCCATCGGCCGCGCGGACTGGCCAGAAGTACGGCTTGGGAAAAGTCTCGCCGTGATGCAGAACCACGAACTCCTGTCCTTGAATCTTCACAATCAAGGTGGCAGGCTGCGATTCGATCGTGACGGCATCTTCGGCGCGGATGACGCCCGAAGCCGGTACGAAGGCAATCATGAATCCCAGCATCAGTCGAACTACCCAGCATCGCACCATTGTCGTCGATCCTTGTCTGAAACAATTCACAAACTGTGGCGGGCCTGACCACGAACGGCTTTTCCAGTCGGTCATGATAATCAGCCCAGTTTCCCCAAGTCGACCCACGCGAGCGCAATCGATCCGGTTGGCAAATCTGTTGCCGCGTTTCAAAAAACGAATCCCACACCGAACTGGAGTTGAAGTTTGCCACTCCCGCGGTCGATTCGGCACAAGTGGATCGCGTCTCGAACCGTAGAACCGAAGGCAAACAGGCGTGGAACTGTGCCGGCATCTGTTTGTCGCCTTCGTCGCCCTGTTGTTGGGGTTTGGGTTGCTGATGGTGCATAGCGCCAGCATCACGTCCTGGCCGACGGAGTTCGAGCGCGTCTATCTCTCACGCCACCTGATCTTTCTGAGCATCGGGTTGGTGCTGGCCAGCCTTGCTGCGACCCGACAGCCCGAATTCTGGAAACGCATCGCTCCGATCCTGTTCGTCATCACGGTGGGACTGCTGGTGTTGGTGTTGGTGCCCGGGATCGGCGTTCGAGTGAAGGGCGCACAGCGCTGGATCCGCGCCCCTGGGATGTCGGCGCAGCCATCCGAACTGGCAAAGATCGCCGTCCCGCTGATGATGTGTTGGTTGCTGGATCGGAAGCGATCTCGATTGAGTGGTTTGTTTTCCGGAACATTGCCTTTCGTATTCCCGGTCCTCATTTCAGTGCCGCTGGTGCTGATTGAGCCTGACCTGGGAACAGCCGTGTTCCTGCTCACTGGAGCCGCGCTCGTGTTGTTCGCAGGAGGTTGGCCACTGCGACATTTTCTGCTGGGGTTTGGACTGGCGGTTCCCGTCGCCTTTGGTGCACTGGCCATGAAACCCTATCAACGTCAGAGAATCGTTGGCTTCCTGCAGTCGTGGGCCGACTTCGATTCGGCGCCCTATCAATTGAAGCAATCGTTGGTGACGCTGGGAGCCGGAGGGCTTTACGGTGTCGGCCTGGGACGTGGGTGGCAAAAGCTGAGCTTTCTGCCCGAAGCCAACACGGACTTTGTGTTTGCAGTCATCGGCGAAGAGTTGGGCCTGATCGGCTCGATCAGCCTGATCGCCCTATGGTGCGGACTGTACCTGACGGGTTTGCGGATGTTGAACCATCTGGATCATCGACGGTTTGCGTTTCTGGCGGGCTTCACCTTGCTGACGCAACTGACGGCGCAAGCGATGCTCAACATTGCCGTCGTCACTGCGATGGTCCCGCCGAAAGGAATCTCGCACCCCTTGATCAGTGCGGGGGGCAGCAGCCTGGTGGTCAGCCTGCTGTCGATCGGTATCGTGCTCAGTCTGTCTCGCGATTCGGTCGAGACCTGTGCGTCGAGTGAAAACGAAGAACTGGCAACCCTGACGTATGATCAACCAACGGCCGATGTGGCCGCGTGATTGAATTCGGTTGGTGGGACGGCGCCCGAAGACGGTCTTGTCGCCACCCGATAGTTTCCGAACAAACGTCCAGCAGCGCCGACATCAGGTTCATTAAAACAACAAAGACGGGCAGCGGAATGAAACCTCTGCCCGTCTTGATGTTTATTCGGCAAACGATCAAGCCATGTCTTTGAGTGACTTGAGGGCGCGAATCTTGACGAGCTTGCGTTGAGGCTTGGCCTTCACGGTCATCATTTCGCCGGGCTTGAACGGATTGGGGCGCTGAGTGGCCTTTGTCGGTGGCTTGGTGATGACGGTGATCTTCATCAAGCCTGGCAGGTTGAACACTTGCGGTCCCTTCTTGCCAATTTCCTTACCGATCAGCTCGGTCAGTTGAGCGATCACGGTGGTCACGTCCTTGCGTGCCAGACCGGTTGACTCTGCCAAAGCGTTGATCACTTCGGTCTTGGTCAATGGCTTCTTTTTCTCTGACATCATTTTCTCCTTGGTGCGACAATCCTGTCTACGAATTCCATTTCGGAAGCGACTTCAATGTCTTTGAGGAACCGCATCCTCATTGGTTCGCTAGTTAAATACGCAGCTTTTTCAAAGTCAATGAAGATCAGCCCCTTTTTCCCCCATGTTTTTCAGAGTTTTTCGCGTTTTGGGTCGCTCAGACCCCCTATTTTCTGGGAATCTGAGCGACCTCGCGGCTCGAACCTGTGTGTTTTCGGGCGATTTGACCGTATCGCGATGCGTGATCCGAAAGTCAAAACGCTTCGTTCTCGTGTCTGCTGGCATCCTTCCGAGTTGCTGGTTAGAGTTCGCTGCCAGAGTCACATCGGGTGTTGAGGACGCCCCGTCCAAGCGATCGCTTGATCCAGTGAGACCTTCAATCCAAGGAGTTTTTCGTGAGCGACAAGCCGACTGTTGTGCCGACGAGTCCAGACGTCAAGCCGATCATCCTGGTGTCTTATCCGAAGATCATTCTGCTGTATCCCACATTCTTCGCGTCGATACTGGCCGCGATCCTGAGCTGTTTTTACAAGGTTGACGATCCGCACAATCAGACGATCGCCGTGGTGTTCCTGATCCTGATGACGGTCAACATGGTCGTCCTGGCGTTCGACTTTCCTCGCACTACATCGCTGATCGTGTTCTTCGTGCTCGTGACATTAGGGATGGGATTGCTGTTACTTTCGATCTACTTTCCGACATTGCTGCCAGCCGTGTCCGACATGCTGAAAAAGATCGATCCCCGAGCCAATTCCACCTACTACGCCTGCTTCGCGACAATGCTGCTGGTGATTTACATCGGTGTATTCATCAACATCCGTTTCGACTACTGGGAAGTGCGATCGAACGAACTGCTGCACCACCACGGGTTCCTCAGCAGCCTGGAACGCTATTCGGCTCCGAACCTGCGGATCAGCAAAGAAATCGACGACGTGTTCGAGTACATGCTGCTCCGATGCGGCCGATTGATCATTCACCCCAGCAATGAGCCACGCGCCTTTGTGCTGGATAACGTGCTGAATATCGATTCCAAAGAAGCCGCCATCACCAAGATGCTGGGCGCCTTGCAAGTGCAGATCCGGGACGAACGCGAATCAACAAACTGATCGCAATCGATCGATCTTCGATACGACACAACGCCGTGAAGCAGGTTGCCCCTCTTCACGGCGTTGATTTTTTGTGGTCGGAATCAAATGGCTCGCGGTCGGATTGTCTGTACATCGACTGCAGCCTCATTGCGCCATCACGACTCCACGGCCGACACACCGGTGAAGTAGGCAGGCTCGCTTCCGGGGATCCACTTGATATTACAGCCAATGCTGGGCCGCTGCTCGACCAACGGACCTCTGCCGGCCAGCATGTTGTCGACGGCCGCGCGAAGATCGCTGCCCGTAATTGGCTTGCCGTTGCCCGGTCGACTGGAATCGAATTGACCACGATACACCAGCGCCTGGTTCTGATCGAACACGAAGAAATCGGGAGTGCAGGCTGCTTTGTAAGAGGTGGCGACCTGTTGAGTGGCATCATACAGGTAGGGAAACGTGTAGCCTGCCGATTTGTGTTCTTCGATCATGTTCTGCGGACTGTCGGCCGGGTGCGACGCAATGTCGTTGGAACTGATCCCGACCACGGCGACACCTTTGGCCTGACAGTCTTTGCCAAACTGTGCCAGTGCCGAGCGCAGATGTTTGACGAACGGACAATGGTTGCACATGAAGATGACGACCAGCCCCTTCGACGATTTGAAATTGTCCAGCGCAACCGTCTTGCCGTCGATATTCGGCAGTGAAAACGACGGTGCCGAGGTTCCCAGGGGCAGCATTGTCGATGCGGTCTTAACCATGATTTGAATTCCTGATGCGAGAGTCTGTCGAATGAAATTGCTTCCGGCCGATTCGGCGCTGATGTCAGTCGTGATCATCGAACGATAAACGATCTCGCGCCCCGTTGTGAAGGCGCGGTCGTCACGCGCTCGCATGGGCCTCGCCATTCGTCACGCTGGCGTCGCGATCGATACGCAGGCGTTTGACGACGCGCGCGTCAGCATTCAAAACGGTCAGACGCAGCTTGTGCCAAATGAATGACTCGCCTGGCGACGGCATGCTGCCTTTTTGCGCAAAGACGAACCCGCCCACGGTGTCGAATTCACTATCTTCCGGCAGCCCAAAATCGAATCGCCGATTCAGTTCGTCCAGGCGCACACGCGCCGAGACTTCTACCGTCGATTCGTTCAATTCGTGAATCTCGTCGGCTAACTGTTCATCGTCGTATTCGTCGGCAATTTCTCCAACGATTTCTTCCAGGATGTCTTCCATCGTGACCAGACCGGCCACACCGCCGTATTCGTCATGGACAATGGCGATGTGAACTTTCTGGCGTTTCATCAGTTCGAGCAGCGAAGGAATCGCCGTCGTGATCGGAACAAAAACAGGCTCACGGACAATATCGCGCAGGATCGCAATGATGGCTCCCGTGCGAACCGGCTCGAGCGCCTTGAGCAGGTCCTTGGCATACAGCATCCCCAGGACATCGTCGGTCGAATCGCCGATCACGGGCAGGCGGCTATGACCTGATTCGATCAAACGCTGTCGGGCTTCTTCCAGAGTCGAATCGGCACTGACACAGTCCATTTCGGTCCGCGGCGTCATGATGGCACCGACATCTTCGTCCTGCAGTTGCATCACCCGTTGAATCATGGCGGTCGAACCTGATTCCAGGACGCCTTCGCGTTCGCCTTCTTCCACCACCGAACGAATCTCTTCTTCAATCATCGAGGAGTCGTCAGATTCCGATTCGGAGCGTCCCGCCAAGGCGTGCGCATATCGGTCCAGTTGATTGGCGATCCACAGCAGGGGCAATAAGGCTGTTTGCAACGCTTCGATCACGGGCCAATACGTGCACAGAAAACGCTCGGATGCAACGCGCGCGATCGTCCACGGCAACAAGTCGGCCGCGATAAAGGCCAGGGCCGCAAAGAAGGCGTATCGCAGAACGAACTGAAACGTGCCGCCATCCGGTGATTCGCGCAGATCGATGTCTGGCCAGCCAATCCAGATGCACAGAATCGTCGCCAGTCCCAAAGTGGCCATCGTCAACAGGAATTCGAGCGCCAACAGCGCCTGTCCCTGTCGTTTCAGGATCTGGCCAAAGCGATCAGGCACGCCACGTTTGTTGCAGAGGTCTTCCAAGTGGCTGTACGAGAACTCGCGCAGGGCATCACAACCGAGTGCGCTCCAGCAGGCGATCAGCATCAGCACGAAGACTAACCCAGGCAACATGATCACGTCATGATTCCAATCCAGCGGGGCAGTATCCCCAGATGCCGAGCAATTCGCGTTCGCGTGCACGCATCAAAGGACGCTGATCGTCTGGTATGTCGTCGTATCCACATAAATGCAACAGCCCGTGAATGACGTAGAGTAGCAATTCTGCCTGCGGACTCCATCCATGAGCGGCCGCTTCGCGCATTGCGGTTTCCGTACTGACGATCAATTCGCCGTTGATTCCACGGTCAACTTCCGTGCCAAACAATTGGGTTTCACACTCGTCAGCGGGCAATTCGAACAGATTGGATCCTGCTGCGGGGTCGTTCAGCAGAAAGCTGATGACATCTGTCGCATAGTCGTGACCCAGAAATTCTCGATTAATTCGATGAATTTCCGCATCGGTCACCAGTGCCAGGCTGATCGTCGCGACAGGAATGCGTTCCTCGACCAGCACACGATTGATCACGGTTTCCAACAGCGAATGCTCAACGAACGGCGATGCCTGATGATCGGTGATCTGAATCGTAAATTGGAGCATTTGCAGAAGTTGAGCGTCGTCCGCCAACCTGGAATCACAATCCGAATTGAGCCACGGCCGACATCATAGTCATTTTGTCGGACATAAGACACTCGATTCACGCGAGAACGGCCCATTGAAAAGAGGTCAAACCCTCTCCGAGCACCGACATTCTCGGTACCCTTCAATGGGTCAGGCCCGTATTTCAACAGACTATTAACCGAACAGTTCACGGATCGGTTCGCCCTGATCGATGACCGGCCGTGGACGGCCGCGATTGTCGACGTAGGACACGTCGATGGGGACGTCCATGTGGCGGAAGATGGTCGCCGCGAGATCGCCTGGACTGATAGCGCGCTCTTTGATCTGGCCGGCGTCTTTCTCGGTCGAGCCGATGACCTGCCCGTGGCGAAGCCCGCCGCCCGCGAGCACCATCGACATCACGACCGGCCAGTGATTGCGTCCGCCGCCAAGTCCAGATCCGCTCTCTTGCGTGCCGATTTGCGGCGTCCGGCCGAATTCTCCCATCGCGATGACGAGGACATCGTCGCTCAGGCCGCGCTGTTGCAGATCTTCGATCAGGGTGGTGAATAGGTGATCGAATGACGGCAAAAGTGGACGCAAGCCATTCCAGATACCACCATAGGGCGGGATGTTGTCGCCGTGCGTGTCCCAAGTGCCCGAGGCTCCGTGATTGCTCAGGTCGATGGTGACAAAACTGACACCTGCTTCGACTAATCGACGGGCCAACAGCACTTGTTGGCACCACTCGTGCTTCGTGTACTTGGCATGCGTTTCGGGCGATTCTTGATTGAGATCGAATGCCTCGCGGGCGCGCGGGCCGGTGACAAGATCCACCGCCTGTTGCGTGAATCGATCTTGAGCCAGCATCGACCCGCTGAGATCGAGATCAGTTCGTAACCGGTCCAGATCAGTCGACAGCCGTTTGCGGTTGTAGAGGCGATCCTGCGTCAACCCGCCAGGAAGCTTGAACAGTCCAGCGACGTTATTACCGACAAACGGATCGTACGAGTGCCCGAGATACCCGCCCCACGCCAGATGCGACTTCGATTTCATGTTCAGGACGACGTAGGGAGGCAAAGCGCGTTGTTCGCCTTCGCGATGTTTTGCGATGATCGAGGCGAGTGCCGGAAATCGTTCGGCTTCCTTGTTGATCCGCGGCTCGGCGTCGAGGTTCGCGGTCTGCATCACCATATTCGGTTCGTGATTCGAGAAGCGACAATCGACTGACCGTAGCACGGTGAACTTGTCGTTCATCGCCGCACATTTCGGCAGGAACTCGCAAAACTGCACGCCCGGCAACTTCGTCGGGATGACACCGAACGGCCCACGGATTTCGACGGGAGCGAACGGCTTCGGGTCAAACGTATCGATCTGGCTTGGCCCGCCGGTCATCCAGATCAGAATCACACTCTTCCGACGAGCGCTGGTTGATTCCCGTGCGGCAAGCAACCGGGGGACCGTTAATCCCGCCATGCCAACCAATCCTGCTTTCAGCATGCTGCGTCGACCAACAACCGTCAGTCCCTCACGCGCCCGCGCGTTGAGGGAGCTAAAAGCGTGTTGAGCATGACTGAGATGCAACATCGATTTATTGGCTCTGGCAGGTTGGATGAGTCGAGGCGGACTTAGCTTTTATCGATAAGCACAATACCTTCATCGCTCGGCAGGGAAAAGCTCAGGTGCTCGCAGACTCATTGTTGAGGTAGAAAGGCTGGCCGATCCCGCAATTGAGTCGCCGCCTTCCTGGTCGGAACGGACATCGAACGTCACAGGTCCAAGGACTGTCCGCTGTCTCGAGTGGAAAGCAAATCGGCGTGGAGATCAAGCGGCCTGACGGACGTCGACATCGACGTCATCCGGCACTGATTCGTAGCCGATCTGTTCGGACCCGACTTCGGCTTTTTCTTCGTGGCCGTAGCCGTATCCGTATCCATAACCGTAGCCGTACCCGTATTCAGTGTTGCCGTCGTCGGCGATGTGGTTGGCCACGAGGCCCAGCACATGGACGCCAGTGGCGCGGTATGACTCGATAGCGCGCAAGACCATTTTGCGGCGGTTCTTGTCAGGTCGAACCACGATCACAGCACCGTCAACATTTCGCCCAATAATGGCCGGGTCGGTCACGGCCAGAACGGGTGGCGCGTCGATCAAGACCTGATCGTAGTTGTTCTCGGCCCAAGCGATGATGTCATTCAATCGTTCGCTGGCCAGCAGTTCCGAAGGATTCGCAGGTCGCGGGCCTGAAGGCATCACGTCGAGGTTCTCGATTCCCAGGTTGAAAATATTTTCGAGGCAGCTTTCGCCGATCGGCTTCGTGTCGCGCAGGATGTGCGACAGACCGCGCGGGCCTTTCAGATCGAGCAACTGAGTCATGCCGGGACGCCTGAGGTCGGCATCGATCAGCAGCGTCTTCTTCTTCGCCTGAGCAAACGCGACCGCCAAGTTCGCCAGGGTTGTCGTTTTGCCGTCACCCGGTTCGGTACTGGTCACAACCAGCCGGCGCGTTTCAGACGACGAAAAGGTGATGGAACTGCGCAGCGTCCTGAACGACTCAGATTCCAGGCTGTCTGATTTCGCGTAGGTGACGATCGTATCCAGTCCGGTGCCGGGCAGGGGATTCATTTCACGAATCATTGCCAGGATCGGCAGATTCAATTGCCATTGCAGTTCGTCGGGCGATCGGAAGCGATCGTCCAACACGTCCATCACATAGATTACACCGAGTCCCGCGACCGCACCCAGGAAGATACACAGCATCACAGTGGTCGAGATTTTTGGTGCCACGGCGCCCAGCATCACTCGGGCCGGCGTCGTCAGGCTGATCTTTAAACCGGAATTTGCTCCGATATCGACCATCGCGATTTTTTGCAGGATCAGGTCGTAATACGCTCGCATCCGTTTCAGGTTGCTTTCCAGGTCCTCAATTTGAGCCATCTCGCCATTCAGGCTGACGGCTTCGGCCTTCATGATCTCGAATTCGTCACGGACAAATTCTTCATGCGCACTCGCCTGGTACAGGCGCTGCTTCACCATCTCGAGCAGCTTCGGAGCGACTTCACGTTCACGAACCATCTTCATCGTGTTGGCGATGACCTGGGAACGCTCGGCCAGCCATTTCTTGTGCTGTTCGATTCGCTCTTCCAGTTCTCGAATTTGCGGATGATTGGGACCATAAGTCTGTTGCTTGGTCCTGAGCTCCGACTGATCTCGTTCCAGATCATCTTCTCGTTTGGCGATTGAAAAAGCGTCGTTCGAACCGATGCCCATTTCACGCATCATGAATTCCCGCGACAACTCACTCGCCGCCTGTTGCAGGAACGGCTGAATGTCGGCACCGGTCGCCAGCGCGTTTTCGACGGACTTTAGCAACGCCCGTGATTCGACGGTTTTGCGTTGTGCTTCGATCAATGCATCGTTCAACTTGATCGTGCGTTGAATGGTGACGTTTGAACTCTTGTCGCCACTTTGCAGCAGCAATCCCGATCCCTGCTTTAATTCGAGTAATTCCTGCTCTTTCTCTTGCAGGGCCAATTCGATCTGTTCCTTTTGATGACTCAGCACATCCAGACTTTCCTTCGAACCGCCTTGATGGATTTCCTGCATCATTTCGAGATACGACTCGACAATCGCGCTGACGACTTCTGCCGCCGTTTCGGGATTTCTTGAAACATAGCGAACGGTCAACAGGCTGGTCAGACGAGTCGATGAGACAGAGAGATTCCGTTTCAATTCGGCCGTCCAGCGGGCTTTCGCAATGCCCTTCAAATCAATGCGATGCTTTTTTGGCAAACGAGCGATCGCGCCTTCGAGGACGCGATCGCTGGTCAGAACTTTTTGATAGGTAGGCATAATGTCCTGAATCGTGCGCTGATTCGTGGAGTTATTGCCTTCCATCACGTTACCTTCGGTCCGCAACACCATGATTTCGGACGTCGATTCGTACTTGCGGGTCGCCGTGATGTACCAGACCGTCCCCAGGACACCGCCCAGAAACATGAAAGCGATCAACGTGGGCAACTTACGGCGCACAATCCGCAGGAACCGAACGGATTCGTTCAGCAGATTCGGTCCGCTCGTGGACGGATTCGGTGCAGCGACCTGTCGTTCGTCAGTATTCATACGGCAATGCCAGCCTGAGGAATTGTCATCAGAAGATCGGCGTACCGATCAGCGGTATCGAGCCACCGAGGTTCATCGAGAATCGCTTGAATATTTCCAGGACGAATGTCACCGGAGTTTGTTCCACGCTGACCACGTCGCCGGGAACCAGACTAATGTTGGATTCGACGATCTGCTTCGCATTCGCCAGACTGACTTGAATGATAAACGTCTTCGGCGGACCGGCATTCTCAGAACTCGCGCTCGGCGCGTCGGGGTCAACCGGTTTACGGCGAATGACGAAGACTTTATCTGCAGCCATGGAACTGACGCCGCCCGCCAAGGAGATGGCATCGGTGACGCGCACCTCTTCGGACACTGGAAACTCGATGCGACCGGGACGCGAGACCAGTCCCATCACATATAACGGCTCGGGGTCTCGCTTCTCGACATAGACCACCGCACCGTCTTTCAATTGGAAACCACCGGTTCCATTCTTGGTGGCCGAGATGAGGTCAACCGTGATCGAATCTTCGCGCGAACTCGCCATTTCGACGCTGTGGCCTGCGGGATCGATCCCGCCTCGGGACCGGCCGGCGATCGGATCGGCGCCGCGTCCGTTTTGGCTGCCCATATTGCGGATGATGACCTTCGTTCCGGCCGACTCGTGCAGGCCTTCTGCTTCACTGAGTGCCGACAACAAGTCACACTGTCCACGTGGAAGCTCGTACGCTTTGGGCTTGTTCACCGCGCCCATTACCATGACGCGATTGGTGCGTTGCTTCTTCATCAACAGCGTCACGTTGGGATTGCGATACAGTCCCTTCGACATACACTCATAAACGATAGCCGCTTCGGCCGCGGTCATTTCCAGCCCGGCCAATTGCACGCGGCCAATCTCGGGAATGTCGACATTGCCGTCATCCTGAATACGGATCGGCATGCGGATCGTGTCTTTTTCGTTTAGTCCCGCGGCAATCGTCAGTTCCAGCACATCACCGCGATCCAGTACATCGGAATTGGCGGTCGCACTCGCCAGCCGCGTCAACTCAATGGTCTGCGGATTCTCACGAATACCCGCCAGATACTTTTTGGGCAGCGTCCTGAAGGTGTATTTCTCTCCGCGCTCGGTGGCACATCCGGCGCTGGTCAGCATGACGACCAGGCAACAGATCACACCCCAAACCGTTGAGTTCCAGCGGTGATTCTTCATCGTCGACCAGGCCGCCGCTTGAGGACTCACCAAGCGCTGTTCGGCCTGCGATACGCCGGTCTTGATGAACCGAACGTGACAACAGGGACGAAACGAGCACACTGACTGAAGCCATTGAGACATGGCAGTCACTTTTTGGGGAAATCCGATGAATTGATAGGGGGAAATGCTCGACCAAAGGATCTATCGCAGCCGATGCGCGGCGAATCTAAGTGAAGCCTTCGGAAGCGTCAATACGAGTAAAAATGGCCGATGGCATTGAAGGGAAGGGGACGTGGATTGAAGGACGGTGTTAATAGGCGCGGCGATTGGAAGTGCCGCGACTCAAGGCCTTTGCGCCGCATCTTCTCAAGATTGTTGTGTCCCGCCACCCGAGCACGCCCGTCGACAACGGCTGCGTCGCTCAACCTGACGACGTCATTATCGGACAGTCCCTTTTCGACTAATCCGACGACGACAGGATGAAGAGACAACGGTAGTGACAAAATCCACAGTCGCGCGTCAGTCTCCGAATCTCCCCATTATCGAGTCCACGCAGCGCAAAGAGATCAATCTGCGCGAGATAGAACGTTCGGGCACTTCCAGAAGACTGGAGTCCCCAACCAACAAATCACCCCCTACGCGCGAGCGAACAACCTATTCTGAACCCGACAAGATCGCGAATCCCGCCGACCCGCGGCCGGGTCAGATGCTGTAGAATTTGGCAGCGTTGTCGTGGAAGAGTTTTTTCTGGAAGGCGATTGGTCTGTCTTTGACGATTTCTTTCAGCGCGTTGACCCATTGCGCGAATGAGGCTCGTAGGGTGCAGACTGGCCAGTCGCCGGCAAAGATCACTCGGTCTTCGCCGAAGGTGTCGAGTGTGTAGTTCACGTTCGGTGCCAGGTCTGCGGGTTTCCAGTCTTTGTTGGCCGTGACGATGATGCCTGACACTTTGCAGATGACATTCGGCAAAGCAGCCAGTTCTTTCATCCCTTGCTTCCACCTGGCTCGCAAGGCTTCGTCCGTCGACGTCACACTCATATTGCCGCAATGATCCAGGATGAACTTGGTCTTGGGACATTGCTGAACCAGTTTGACTGCGTCGATCACTTCGCCTGCGCGCATGCACAAATCGAAACTCTTACCAAGTTCGCCGAGCAACTGAATGGACTCGACGAACTTCGATTGCAGGCAAAAACCCGGCGGCGTCGAATCGCCGTGCAGGACTTGTCGGATGCCGCGAATGTATTTGTTTTCCGCCAGTTTGCGGATGTACGGTTCGAAGCCGGACGTGCCGGGCCGGCCGGAAACGACGGCGGCACGCATTGGATTGTCTTTGCGTTCGCACAACTCGGTGACATAGGCCGCTTCCGCCACCTGTTGTTCGGGCAGCACGTCGACTTCCATGTACACCGTCTTGACAACGTTCAACCCTTTGATCGCTTCCAGGTAGTCTGACATAACGAAGCTGCGCTGCAGCGGCTTCGTATCGTCCGATTGATGCCAGGGCAGCTTGAACTTACTCAGGTCCCACAGATGTTGATGAGTGTCGATGATTTCCAATTGATCGGGCATCGGTTTCTCCTGAGCGTTCGCCAATGATTCGAGTTGCGTCGTGAACGTACCGGCGATCGCTCCAGCAGCCACAGTCGTCGTCAAAAAGTCTCGGCGCGAAACCTGATCAGACATGATTACTCCAGGCGAAAGTGGTCAATTCAATGGACGATTTTGTCTCGATAACGGCGTTGGATTCGTTTTGAGGGTCTGGCTGTACTGAACGAAGCGGGACTCGACTAGATCAGCGGCAGTTCAATGGGCGCTTTATCGGCCGCGCTGCGCGCGATCGCTTCGGTGAATTCCATGTATTGGACTCCACTGGCGAAATCGGTTCGGCAAACCTGTTCCTCACCGCGAATCGCACCGATGAACTCGGCCTCGACGCGCCAGCCGCCGATTTTCTCTGGTGGGATTACCAGTTCACGCATCTGAGCATCACCAACACGGCCAATGAAGATTCGTTCCTGCGCACCGAACAACACTTTGACAGTTCCCGAGCTTCCATACAGATGGATCTGTTTCCCGGGGCCATGCAAGGCCACTCCACTAAAGTGGTACAGCCCACGGCCGCCATTGGAGAACTGAGTCACCACTTGCAGGCTGTCGGGCACCGTGACCGTGCAATTGCCCGCACCGCTCGGGTTGGCTCGCAAGGGTTCAAAGATCTGCGTCTGAGCGAAAACGCGAGCCGGTTGAGGTGTCCAGCGCAGGACAGTTTCATGCATGATCCCCAAGGTCAGCACATTCAACCCGCTGATCTCAGCATCCTGCCGCCAGTGCAACAGCTTCGAATAGTCGTGGAACTGATCATCCGCGCCCAGCACTACCAGTTCGCGCAATTCACCGATAAATCGGTCATGACGCAATTGCTGCATTTCGGCGTCGGCGGCCAGCCCGAACGGACTAGGGACGAGCATTGCAATCAGCTTGGGATGAGCGGCCGCGGTCGACTGCATCAGTCGCGCTTCAGCCAGGTTGCGAGCCATCCGTGCTTCACACAACACATGCTTGCCGGCCGCCAGGGCAGCACACGTCACTTCACAGTGCAAGTTCGGCCACGTTCCGATCACCACCGCATCGATCGCGGGATCAGTCACCAGGGCGTGCCAGTTGGGAAACTGACGTGGAATTCCAAAATCGGCGGCCACTCGAGCAGTCGATTCGGTTGTGCGATTGACGACACCGGCCAGTTGCACACCAGGAATGGCCCTCAACCCAGGAATATGCCGACGTCGCGTGTTATCGCCAGCACCAACAATTCCGACCCGAATTGGAGAAGAACTACTGCCCGCCATTCGCTGCGCTGCCTCAATGTCTGCAAGTTCAAGTGAAGATTCAGTATTCGCCAACCAAACTCAAATGAGAGAAGGCCAAGCATTCTATCGGCCAATCCCGCCCACCGCCATCCGGCCACCGCCACGGACGTCCGCCGCAGGTGGTTTGTTTGCGTCGAGCGATTGGTTCAGAACAGGTCGGTCGTCCGCACGTTGTCGCGGGAAAGACCGACATTGTCAGAAATGAGTACGAAACAGATGCGCCGGTGCGGAGCGGCGAGGTGGCTGATCGCGTTCCAGTCCTCTGAAAGCCCCGGAATCTATGCTCGCGACTCACAGAGAAATAAGAGAGCAGTGCACCGGCTATCTCGCCGAGGCAATCCATCGAGCATCAGCCGACGCGAACGGTGTTTTGCATCGCGTAGACGAATCCGCCAATCATTCCTGCCAGAACGACCAGTAACCAGATCTTCCAGAACGGCGTCATGACTTTGAAGACCGAAATCGGGTTCGGCTCATTCTGGAAGATGTCCAACTGTTCCTCGGTCATCGGTTGGATCAGCAGCCCAAGTCCCGATAGCACTGCTCCCGCTCCGCCTCCCACCAGCAACAGAAACAACTTCTCAGGAGCCCGGCGTAAGTAGTCGAAACCGACAATCATGCCGCCACCAAGCAGCAGCAGGAAAATCCCAACGACGTAGCTCAACGCTCGCCCATGATCATCGGGCTTTTTGCGAGGTTGCTCGGACGTGGCCGCTGACTTGCGTTTCTTGGTCTTCTTTTTGGGAGACAACTGTTCGTCAGCCATCGTCAACCTCCAAGAACGAGAATACCTGTGCGAGATGCGGGTGAAATGATCTGCGACCGGGATCATTGTGGCCGCAGGTATTGCCTATTGCAAACCCAGGCAATCATCTCGTCGCGGGTAGATCACTTTCCATCAGCATCTGTTTGCAAGCTTTTGACTTCACCTCGAAAAGTCATTCATTGCTTCCGAGGCGGCGGATTCTGGCCGCGGATCTCTCGCCAGTATTCGTCATAGACATCGTCATCAATTTCCGCGCGGACGTTTGTCGCGTACAGCGCATCCTGGCCGTCCTGACGAGGCCCAGAGATCCAGTATTCCTGGCCCGTCTCGACATCGTGGTAGTTGGATTTGAATCCGTATCCTTTCAGGCTGCGAAAAGTTCTGCCCGCGTAGTACAACGTCGAACCTGTCTTGGAAAAGGTGACACGGCCAATTCGCGCCGGTCCGACCAACCCACCCGCCTTGGATTCGATGTACATAATTCGACTTCGCATCGAGCTGTCGCTCCTCGCAGGGTGATTGTGATGACCTTCGCGAACTTCACGTTGGAGTCGATTTGAAACGCAGACGACCACACCTCGAATTCAACCAAATCCTGTCGACGTCCTGCAACGACGAGTGAAACTTGGTATTGGTCACATGCCAGACGAGTTCGCTCGTGCACATCTCACGCGAAGGGACAACAGATGACTGTAACAATTCGCAGAGCCATCCCTGAAGACGTCGCGTCGATCACCGAGATCTACAACGAAGCGATTCTCACAACAACGGCCACTTTCGACACGGAACAAAAGACCATTGCTCAGCGGATGGTCTGGTTCAATGCGCACGATGCCAGGCATCCCATTTTGGTTGCAGAGGCCGATGGCGCCGTTGTCGGCTGGGCGTCGCTTTCGGCCTGGTCTGATCGACAGGCCTACGCCGACACGGCCGAGACATCTTTCTATGTTCATTCAACCTTTCGGGGTCGAGGAATCGGACGCAGTTTGAAACAAGCCATCATCATCGAAGCATGGCAATCTGGGTTCCATACTCTGATTGCACGTATCGCCGAAGGCAGCCATGAGAGCATTCACTTGAATAAATGCTTTGGGTTCGTCCTTGTCGGCACACTGAAACAAGTCGGCCGAAAATTCGGGAAGTTGCTCGACGTGCACATCATGCAACTGATGCTTGAAAGGCATTCACCGCCATGGCCGCGGTTAATCTGATCGAAGTCATGACCGCGACAGAATTTTTGGCCATTCTTTGTAAGAAAATCGGCGGTTCGAACGACTCTATGGCAGAATCACGAACGCCTCCTGGACTCGGTTGTCATGACAGATTGGTCAGAACTGGTTGCGAAACATGGCGGAATCGTCTGGAGGACGGTCCGTCGAATCGTCGGTAACGACCATGATGCCAGCGACTGTTTTCAAGAAGCGTTTGTCGACGCCTTCGAGTTCGCAAAGTCGAATACCGTCACGAATTGGCCAGGGCTGTTGAAGCGGCTGGCCACCGTTCGAGCACTCGATCAGTTGCGGAAACGAATGCGGGCAGCCGTGACATCGATGTCGGCCGAGTCGATGCTCATGACGTCAAGTAATGCAGGACCAGCAATGGTCGCGGAGCAGAATGAACTGTTTGATCAACTTCGAATCGCCCTGTCGAAGCTGTCGAGTGATCAGGCGGCGGCAAGCTGTCTGCGTTATCTCGAACTGATGACTTACGAAGAAATCGCCGAACAGATGGACATCAAGGTGAACCATGTCGGCGTCTTGTTAAATCGTGCCAAAGCTTCGCTGCAAATCCATTTGGCAGCGTTTGCCCCTGCGGCCTTAGACAGAACGGAAATCAGATCATGACGAACAATGATCCACCCGATCAGGTTGAACAGGCATTCCATCTCCTACGCGATTCTGCCATCCCCGCGGGACCGTCCGAAAGGCTTGCTGCGAAGACGTCGGAAAGGCTGCATTCACTCAATTGTTCAGTGATTGCGACCCCACATCCGAAAAGGAAAATCATGTCTTACTTACCACGAATTGGTCTCGTTGCCACGTGCGGGCTTGTCGTTGCGTTTCTGTCCTGGTCGGGACTGGTGAAGCAGACCGGCGGAATTGCCTTTGCCGACGTGCAAAAAGAACTGCAAAAGATGCGAACTGTCCGCTACGTCAGCACTCGACTTGCCGATGCCGCCGCGGACGATCCGGAAGAACTTCGTGAACTGGAACGAAAAGGAGGTAAAGGCGATCCGAACCGGGTTTTCCGCACGGCGGGAAACATGCATCAGCCGCGCCTCATCAAGATCATGGGCCGCTACCTGCAACGGACCGAGACCCTGAACGGCCTGGGGGTCGTCGAGACAATCGAGATCAATGACTACAAACAAGGCAAACATGTCACCTTGCAGCCAAAGACCAAGGAATTCACCGAATTGTCAGGCCAGATCGTGATGGATCGCGATGGGAAGACAACCTCAGATCAACCAACCAAGCCCGCACCGGAAGCAGACTTGTTTACGAATATCAGTCAGATTCCTGCCGAGGCCACCACACGGCTGCCAGAACGAACCCTGGGTGGCAAGAAAGTGATCGGCTTTTTCTCGCAAAAGACCACGCCGACCCAACAGGGAACGGTCACGTGGGAACGCACTTACTGGGTTGATCCCGAGACGAAACGCCCCGTTCGCATTGAGGTCTCGTTTTACGGAACGGACAAATTCGTAGGACGTTCAGACTGGATCGAAAGTGAATTCGTGTTCGATCAACCGATGTCTGAGGACGAATTCAAAACAGAGGCGCCCGAAGGCTTCAAAGTCGAAAAGACCAAGGTCATGGGGATCAAGATCGACTGACGATGGCGCGATCCACACGGACTGAACACGAAGCAATAAGGCAGGAACCGATCATCCGGTTCCTGCTTTTTTATGTCTCAAACCCGGCAACGTCAGCTCAAGTCATTTTCCAGCAGGATTGGCAGTGTCGCCGGGGTCCTCGTCTTTTTCCAATTGAACGGGAATCGTGATCATGCTGCGTGTGGCGGTATAGCCAGCAGTCGGAACATCGTTTGGAGCATCGAGGGGCGCATCCCACACCTTGGTGTCGTCCAACTTGGACACAATGGTACCACGACTCAATCGAGCCCAGCCATACGACCAGTCCTGACCATCAGTTTCCATTAAGAGCACCGCTTCCGGATTAACGCCTTGCGAAAAGGCAAAAATCGCGGCATCCGCGTTTGGCTTACTCGATGGAACATAGCGGTCGATCGGAGTCGGCAGTCGCCGGAGTTCCGTTTCTTGACCTCGCCAAGTTTCTCGAGCAGAAAATCGCCCCGATATCTGCTTCATCTGGGCCAATCAGGCATGCGCCGTCGTTGCAGGTGCGGGACCATTTTCCAACATCTCAAAGCGTACATCCACCCCCTTGGCAGGCGTCCACAGGTCGCTATCACTCTTCCGGCAGAATCCGAACCAACCCGCCTTGCAGACAGCCTCACAGAGCCTGGATGAATTGTGGACACCAATTGTTCGCCCCGCGGTCGAGACGATCCTGTCAGGGGTTGAACGCCCCTTGGATAAGTGATTCGCGACTGGGCCTGTCGCGGCGATCCCATAACCGCGGGTTGATTTGTCAAACATTTCTAAAAAGGCCGGAAAGTCTTTGGAGCCGTGCCCTCGAGAGGGGACAATGCCGCAAGTCGAGTTCCCGCACCGGAGGGCCGCCTTTCGATTTCAGGAGGGATCAAAATGGAGATGTATTACGTCGCATCGAGCGTCAGGTACGTATTGGTCTTCGCCGAGGATCTCGCAACAGCCTGGGTTGCAGGCCACGAGGCCTTGCATCAACTCCATGTCGAACTCTTTGAGCACACTGGATGTGACACACCCGTCGACATTCAAATCGTTCGCCCCGCCACGACCGAAGAAATGGACGACTGGGTCTGGGACGAACGCAGACACGCTGAAGAGTTGGCTCTGGAAGCCGCCCATCGGCATGACTGACGACTTAGCAACACCCAAGTTCGACACGACCAGTCTCTGATGGGGCACGTATTAACTTAACGCATGCCTGTGATCGAAGTGTCGATACGGTTCTTGAGCAGATTGATCGGAATCGGATCACCATCAATTCGTCCGAAGTGTGGCCAGGCTTTGACTGCGCACGGGATGAACATTTCTAAGCTCCGTCCTACAAAATTGATCACGCAATCGTGTAGACTAGAGTCGTTTTGTCTCGATTTCTGGCTGCGGAGACTGTTCGATGGGTCGACAAGATTGCAACTTTCCATCTTCAATCAGGCGTGCGGGGCTGACAGTTGTGGGACTACTCACCTGTCTCGCTCTGACAACAAACCTGCGAAGTGATGAAGATCCTCCGGCTTCAAAAGACACAAAGCTGCATCAGAAATTGCGAGAACTCCATACCAAAGATGCAACCGAGTATCAGATCTATCGCGATACTGACCGCAAGGAAAAATTGGAGTTGCGGGAAGAGGCGGTTTACCTTTGGACCAATGTTTTGCGAGAACAGACTGGTTCAGTCTATGTCTGGACTTGGCACGGGCGGCCGGAAGTGATCGGGTCAATATTCTCGGCAAGTAGCGATGGGCAACGCCGTATCTTCCACGAGTTTCATTCGTTATCCCAAGCAACTCTGATTCCCGACCGACTGAGTGCCAATACATGGCAGCCCAAAACGGGATTGCAGCGGAAACAACTGCCTGGTGCACCCAAGCCGGCTGAGACACCTCGTCAGCGAATGTTCCAGATGCGAGAACTGTCGAAAGAGTTCACAGCGCACAGCATCGACTACCAGGACCGGACTTGGGAACTGCGACTGCTGACTCAACCGCTGTATCGGTATGAAAGCACAGATCCAGACCTGATTGACGGAGCCCTGTTCTCGTTCGTGACGTCGGCGGGAACTGATCCCGAAGTTGTCATCGTCTTAGAAGCGCAGCGAACAGACGACGGCCCCGTCTGGAACTATGCAGTCTGCCGTTTCTCGGACCACAAATTACATGTCGAACATAAGCAGATCGAAATCTGGACATCCAAACGCGGCGACAACGACGAATGGGGCCACGATGCCAAACACCTGTACCGCATCTATGGCGACCGAACCATCAAGGAACTAGTCGTCGACCCGGATACTCCATGAATGCGGGTGTTGCAGATGAAGTGAACGAGGACTGCCAACGGGGATACGCTAATGCCGTTCCTACAAATGCTCATTCAGATGACATGGATCTTCGGCATTGTGTGTTGTGCAGCCGCTATCGCCCGTCTCAACCAACCCGCGATCATGATCTTCATGATGGGCGGAAAACTTTGCGGGCCACTGCTGCCGCCGATCGAATGGCTCGCCATTGGCATCGCCATGACAATTGTCGGACGGCGATTGGAACGAGCGCTGCGACCTTTCGGACCTTAACGTCGTTCACTTCGCGAATCGTGCTCAAGATCATTTCGTGAGACAGTCCCGATCAACTGGCCGGTCACTCGATCGACGACAGGGAATGCTGATTGTCTGCCCTTTTCAAAGAGGCCTTTGAGTTCTGCCAGAGTCTGCTGCGAATCGATTGACTCCGTAATCTCAATCAGATCTGCCGTCCGGATCGATTCGGGGGGTAAGGGTCCCATCGGGGCTTGTTCGAGACACGTCGCATCAATTGTGCCCAAGAAGCAACCTTCGTGATCGACCACGTAAATCGGAAAATGAAGTTCTGCCCGCCATAACCCCTGAACCAAATCAAGGTACCCGGCCCCGGACGAGATGATGGAAACATCGCGCGAGATCAAGTGCTCTAAATGAGGTGCCGCACTGATCGCCTCTTTTTTCGGAATCGAGTGGATCGAATTGGTCGATCGAATGCGCAGCGAATAAATCGACCGGGCTTCGATTCGTCGTGCGACCAGCATGGCTCCCGTCAGCGCCAGCAGCATCGGAACCATTGTCGAATCCACGTGCCGAGTCAGCTCCAGCACGATCACAAGGGCCGACAACGGGGCCTGACTCGATCCAGCCAGGAATGCACAGCCGCCGATCTCGGCATAACACCCCAGGTGCGAACCCGGCAGAACGCGATCCCAGAGCGACCCGAGCAATCCACCTAACAGCGCGCCGATCGTCATGGTCGGCGTAAACAGACCTCCGCGAGCACCACTAGCCAGACAGCCCGTTGTGGCGAATGTCTTGAGCAGAGGCAGAATCAGAAGCAGCGATACATCGATTTTGGCGGTAAACGCGAGTTGAATCAGGTCCTGACCATTCCCCAACAATTGTGGAAAGGCAACAGAGGCCAGGCCCAAGGCGAACAGCGTGACCACCGGAGCCACAATCGTTTGAACCGGCGTCTTCGGTTTATGCGTTTCCGCCCAGGCAATGGCCCTGATCAAGATCGCGGTCATCAGCCCCAGTAAGGGACCGGCCCAGATCGACCAGATCACGAGCGATATCGACAACGCGTATTCCGGAACGTCATAGACCGGCCCCGTTGGCAGAAAGATCCAGGACGTTCCGGTCGCCACCGCTGAGCACAACAGCGCTGGCAGCACCAGACGAAGTGACAGACTGCCAATCAAGACTTCGATCGCGAACAGGGCACCGCCGACAGGCACGTTGTACGCCGCGGCCATCCCGGCACCGACGCCGCAAGCAACAAGCAACCGTTGTTCGGGTCGCGACAATTCACACCACCGCGCCAGCTGGCTGGCTATCGCGCCGCCCGCCTGTTTGACGGCAGACTCTCGTCCGAGTGACGCACCCATCCCCACGACGATGATCGATTGCACCGCGTCGAACAGGGCCGTGGGCAGCGAAATCTTCCCCGAGCGAAACCAGATTGCCGAGTCGACCTCGCTGCTACCTTTCAAAAGTTTGCGACCCACGATGCGTCCCACACCAACCAGCAATCCCGCTGCCGTCACAACCACTATTCGATGACCAATCGATGCCTGATTGGCAGCATCGAAGAACGAGTCCGTTCGCATGTTCCAGGCGAACCGCTCGACGGTTCGCAACAACTGCATCAGCAGACCGCCGACCAGACCGGCAATCGCACCGGTGACGACAATCAGCCACCAGAAGCGCAGAGACAGGGCACGCTGGGGCGTCGAAAAATCGAGATTCGGCTGCGACGGAATATGATGCATGTCGTGCGGGACCATTCAGGTTGCAATATCCAAACTCAAATTTCACTGATCGGATCTGACTCCGCGTGGCTGTGGTCGGCCGCCTTGAGCCGCCCACAGAGCCTGCGCACGAACCCCTGGGGCCCGCAGACTCGCCCCCAGCCACACGAACAGCTAACTCTGAAACTCGAGTCGCTCAATCGGCGAAAACGAGTAGCCGTGCGTCGCGTAAAAATGTACTCTGTTTCATGGTGATTGAAGATCACCAGCCTGCCGAAACCTCCAGCGAACCCCGCCTCGACGAAAACGTCTTCCACGACGACGACTTGCCGTGAAGGAGTGAACATGCTTGTGATGCTGGCCTGGGTGTTATTGTCCGCCGAGAATCCGGCTGCCGGGGAACTCGATCAACCCGACCAGGTCCGCTTCTTCGAAACCAGTATCCGGCCGCTGCTGGCAGAGCAGTGTTTCAAATGCCACGGAGCCAACAAGCAGTGGGGCAGCCTGCGACTCGATTCGCGCGAGACCTTGATGCGAGGCGGCGACTCGGGTCCGGCAATCGTTCCCGGAAAACCTGCCGACAGCCTGCTGGTCAAAGTCATCCGTCACGAAATCGACGGCCTGCAGATGCCCAAGGACTCCAAATTGTCCGATCGGCAGATTCAGGATCTTGTTCGCTGGGTCGAAATGGGAGCAGCGTTTCCCGATTCGACGCCCGTCAATACACGGACTCGGAATCCCGATCACTGGGCCTTCCAGCCAATGACGCATCCTGATGTTCCAGCGGTCAAGAAATCCGACTGGCCCCGATCGGATCTGGACCGATTCATCCTGGCTCGAATCGAAGCCGCCCGCCTGTCGCCCGCACCTGTCGCGGACAAACGAACATTGATTCGCCGCGTCACCTTTGATCTGACCGGGCTGCCTCCAGCGGCGAAAGATATCGACGCATTCCTGGCCCACGAATCAGACAAAGCGTTCGCGCGCGTCGTCGATCGGTTGCTGGAATCACCCGGATATGGCGAGCGATGGGGACGTCACTGGCTGGATGTCGCTCGCTATGCCGACTCGAATGGTCTCGACGAAAACGTCGTGCACGGCAACGCGTGGCGGTACCGTGACTACGTCGTCGATGCATTCAACCATGACAAGCCGTTCAACCGATTCGTCATGGAACAGTTGGCCGGAGACCTGCTTCCGTTTGACAGCGAGAGTCAGCGGAACGAACAACTGATCGCGACCGGTTTTCTGGGCATCGGTCCCAAGGTCCTGGCCGAAACGGATGAGGCAAAGATGCGGATGGATATCATCGATGAACAACTCGACACCGCCGGCCGCGCGTTTCTGGGACTGACACTCGGTTGTGCCCGTTGCCACGATCACAAATTCGACCCGATCGATACGGCCGACTATTACGGGCTGGCGGGGATCTTCAAAAGCACGCAATCGATGCGGAAGTACACGAAACTCGCTGAATGGTATGAGAACCTGCTGCCCTCCGCCGAGGCGACTGCTGCACAAAAAGAGTTCGATACGAAAGTGGCCTCCAGTAAATCGGCCATCGAAGCGTTCGTCGCAGCCGCAGACAAACTGGCACGCGAAGGATTGGCTGCGGATGCCAAGGTTCCCGATTCTCTGGAAACGATCTATCCAGAAGCCACCAAGACCGAACTCAAGAAACTGCGTGACGCACTGGCGGCGTCGGAGAAAGCAGGTCCACTGCTTCCGTCTGCGATGGGTGTCACCGAAGACAAAGTCACCAACCTGGCTGTTCACATCCGCGGCAATCCGCTCAAGCTGGGCGATGTCGTCTCGCGACGGACACCACCCGCCGTTCGCGGACTCGAACGCGCACAATTCAACGATCAGGAGAGCGGCCGAAAGCAACTGGCCCAGTGGCTGACGGACCCCAGAAACCCGCTGACGGCACGAGTGTTCGTCAATCGAGTCTGGTGCTGGCATTTTGGCAAAGGGATTGTGCCAACGACGGACAATTTCGGTCTGCTGGGTGAAGTCCCATCTCATCCGGATTTATTGGACTGGCTGGCCACGCGCTTCATCTCGGACGGTTGGTCCGTCAAATCGCTGCACCGGCTGATTTTGAATTCGAGTACCTACCAGCAGGCGAGCACTCATCATTCGTCGACCGATCCGAGTCACGATCCGTCGACTCGTGATCCTGAGAACCGATTACTCGCTCGCGCCGACGTCCGCCGGTTGGAAGCCGAAGCAATTCGAGATTCGTTACTGGCGGTCAGTGGCCAGTTAGACGGGACCCTCGGCGGATCGTTACTCAAGCTGAAGAATCGCGACTACTTCTTCGATCATACGTCAAAGGATCTGACGACCTACGACACCAATCGCCGCAGCCTGTACCTGCCGATCGTACGCAATAACGTGTTCCCACCGTTCCAATTGTTCGACTTCCCCGACCCCGCCGTATCGAGCAGCCGACGAGCGTCAACAGTCGTGGCACCGCAGGCATTGATGCTGTTGAACAGCGACTTCGTCATCAAGTGCGCCGCTGACTGCGCCGATCGAGTGCTCAACACAACGTCAGATGACACTCAACGATTGAGCAACGTCTACGTCCTGATGTACGGCCGCGAACCAACATCGACGGAAAGGGAAGGGGATCTCGCGTTCCTGACCGAAGTCATTCAAACAACGACTGCGGAAGAAACCATTCCACAGAGGCAACGCAAATCCTGGCAGGCCCTGTGCCAGATTCTGTTTGCCGCCAGTGAATTCATCTACGTGAAGTGAAATCCGGATTCGGTTCCTCTTAGGGTGGGCGAAGCTCCCGCTGAGCCGCGCAGAGGGGTACGACCTTGATGACCAAGAAGACAACCGAAATGAATCCATACCTCTCCGAACCCCGCCTTTCCCGTCGAACACTGTTGCGTCAATCGGCCGTCGGATTCGGGTCATTGGCACTGGCCTCAATGCTGGCCGGCGAGTCCCCGATCGCAGCAGCCGACAACCCACTGGCCGCAGTCCCTCCACCGTTACTCGCCAGAGCGAAACGGATCATCTTTCTGTTCATGGTCGGCGGCGTCTCACAGGTGGACACGTTCGATCCCAAACCGCTGCTGACGCGCGATGATGGCAAACCACTTCCGTTTGACAAACCGCGAGTGCAATTCAATGCCACCACCAATCTGTTGAAGTCGCCCTGGAAATTCCGGCAGTACGGCGAAAGCGGTCTCTGGTTCAGCGAACTGTTCCCACATCTGGCCGAACGAGCGGATGATCTGTGCATGATCCATTCGGTCTATGGCACGAACCCGGCCCACGGTGGTGCGATGATGAAGCTGCATACCGGCAGCGACAATTTCATTCGCCCCAGCATCGGATCGTGGGTCAGCTATGGACTGGGAACCGACAATGCAAACCTGCCGGCATTCGTCACGATCTGTCCCACACTGGGACATGGCGGCATCAACAACTGGAGTTCCGCATTCTTGCCCGCGGTCCACCACGGCACTCCATTGGGAAACGCGAGTGTTCCGTCGGACAAGGCACGCGTCCAATTCATTCAGAACTCGGCCTGGTCACGCAACCTGCAGCGACTGCAATTGGACCGCTTGAATGCGAAGAACCGCGAGTACCTCGATCAGGCTGGACCGGAAGCGTCACTCGAAGCACGGATCAATTCGTTTGAACTAGCCTTTCGGATGCAGACCGAGTTTCCCAAAGTCGAAGATTTCTCCAGCGAAACGCCCGCCACAATGAAGCTGTATGGGATGGACAATCCGGTGACGGCCAACTTCGGCCGCATGTGCCTGATGGCGCGTCGGTTTTCAGAAGCAGGTGTCAGGTTTGTCCAGGTCAGCCACAGCGACAGCAACGTGCAATGGGACCAGCATTCGAATTTGAAAGAGGGCCACGAGAAAAACGCGTCAGAAGTCGATCTGCCGATCGCCGGGTTGCTGGCCGACTTGAAACAGCGAGGTTTGCTCGACGACACCCTGGTCTGGTGGGGCAGCGAATTCGGACGGACGCCGACCGCCGAAAGCGGCAACGGTCGCGACCACAACCCCGAAGGATTCACCATGTTCCTGGCCGGCGGCGGAGTCAAAGGCGGATTCCGGTACGGTGCCACCGACGACTACGGCTACTACGCCGCAGAGAACAAGGTCCACATCCACGACATGCACGCCACGCTGCTGCACGCCATGGGCCTGGACCACGAACGCCTGACCTACCGCTACGCAGGTCGCGACTTCCGCCTGACGGACGTCGAAGGCATTGTCGTGAAAGACCTGTTCGCGTGACGATGTTTTCGTCCGTGCTGAGCATCATGAAGGAAACGAAATGCAATCTATTCGCGCTTTCGCCTTGTGCCTGCTTGCATTGGGCTGGTCGATGTTGAGCTGCGCTGCCGAGCCGATTGCGTTTCATGTGCGGCCCACGGTGGCACTGCAGGAATTGAATCCGCAGTTCTGCTGGTTCCATCCACGTGCGGCGGCGATTCCCGGTGCGGGACTCGACGGTCGACCGGTGGTCATCATGACGATTCAGAGGCACCTGATCGCCGATGATCACTATTCCGGACTGTGGGTCATGCGGACGGATGACCTGGGACGCAACTGGTCCGCCCCGCGAGAGATTCCAGAGCTCGTCTGGCGGAAGGAACCGGGCGATAACAAAGTCGACTTATCGGTGGCGGATGTCACTCCGCAGTGGCATGCCAAGACCGGAAAACTGATCGCAATCGGGATTCAGGTTCGATACAACGACCGCGGAATTGCGCTCCTCGACAAGCCGCGTTCCTACGACTTTGCCTACACGGTTTTTGACCCGAAGACTGACAAGTGGACGGTCTGGCGAAATCTGGCCAATGTTCCAGATGCGCAGAGCAAGACTCATACGCTCGCCCCCGGTTGTGTGCAGTACGTCATCAAGGAGGACGGAACGTTGCTCGTTCCCGTTTACATGACGGGGCCGGGTGGAACGGAGTATCAGTCAACTGTCCTGCACTTGGCCTTCAATGGCGACACGCTGACCTATTTGAATCACGGCGACGAACTGACGATCGCCGGTGGACGCGGCCTTTACGAGCCGTCATTGGCCGTGTTCCACGGTAAGTATTTCCTGACGTTGCGGAACGATGCCAAAGCGTATGTCACCGTCAGCGATGACGGTCAGAAATTCGGTCCGATTCAACCCTGGACGTTCGACGATGGGTCGGATCTGGGCAGCTACAACACACAGGCACACTGGCTGGTTCACAGCGAGGGATTGTTCCTGAGTTACACTCGACGTGGAGCCAACAATGACCACATCGCCCGCAATCGAGCTCCATTGTTCTTGGCCCAAGTCGATCCCGATAAGCGACAGGTCCTGCGTGCGACGGAACAAGTTGTCTTGCCGGAACGGGGCGTCATGCTGGGTAACTTCGGTGCGTCGAATATCACTCCAGATGAATCCTGGGTGACGGATGCCGAGTTTATCGTCAATGGTCAGAAGCACTCGCGCGGAGCAGACGGGACGACCTGGGTTGGCAGGGTTCAGTGGTCGAAACCGAACGAACTGGTCGCAGTGAACGGTCCGGCAGTGCGAATCGTCACGCTGGGCGATTCGATCACCAAGGCGGTTCGTCCCGGCGTCGGACCGACTGAGACGTTCGCCTGGATGTTGGGCACCGAACTGCGGGCACGCGCAATCAATGCGACATCGATCAACGTCGGGATCGGTGGCGAGCAAGCCGGTCAGGCGTTGCAGAGACTCGAACGAGACATCATCTCACAAACGCCAACGATCGTGTCGATTATGTACGGTACGAACGACAGCTATCAGTACGCAGGGGAGGCGGCGCCTCGAGTCACGAAAGACCAATACCGCGACCATATCAAGCAACTCGTCCGCCAAGTGCGAGCGGCAGGTGCCCAGCCGCTTCTAATGACGCCGCCTCGTTGGGGAAAGTCAGCCAAAAACGGGGTGGGTGATGATCCGAACGTTCTGCTGACGGATTACGTTGAGGGCCTCCGCGAAGTTGCCCACTCAGAAAAGGTTCCGTTGGTCGATCATTTTCAGATCTGGACGGACGCTGGGGCCAAGGGAATGGACATCTCGAGTTGGACCACCGATTTGTGCCATCCGAATCCGGAAGGACAGCAGAAGATGTCGGATGCCATCTTGCCGGTTCTGTTGGAATTGTTGCGAAGGCCGAAGTAGACGACTGTCCTGTTTTCATCAATCTTATCCGTGCAAATCTGTGGCACAGTCTTCAAATGAAACCGAAGAGATTTTGCCACCGATAAACACGGATCTTCACAGATAAGGCAACTAGAACAGAACCAATCACTCAGCCCCATTCTTCCTCGCGAAGGCACGGCCTTGTAGAAGACTCCAAGACCTCCAAGATCGTGGCACTCTAATTTGAGAGTTCTTTGAAAATGGCGGATCTTACGCAACTCGCGGCTCAGCAGGAGCTTCGCCCTCCCGGAAGACGTGATAAGACGGTATTCCTTGTGCGCGGGCTGCGCGTTCATCGTCGACGACATAGTCTCGTACGATCGGAACCGCATCCCGTTTGTTCGCCAGGACAAGGTGAAACACCATCTCAGAGCCCGTCAAGAACGCCAGTTGTGATGAGATGAGATAAAATTCCCACATCCGGCACATGCGCTCGTCGTAGATGGCAGCGGCTTTGTTCCAGTTCGCCATGAATCGGGCGCGCCAATCTCGAAGCGTGTAGTAGTAGTGTAGCCGCAGAATCTCGCAGTCGGTCACCCAGATGCGCTGACGTTCCGCCGGTGCGAAGATTTCGGACAGTGACGGAGCATATCCACCCGGAAAAATGTATTTGCGAATGAAGGGGCTCACATTTCCAGGAGGCGCGTTGCGGCCAATGCTGTGAACGAGTCCGATGCCGTCTTCCTTCAACAGGCTGCGGAATTTGAGAAAGAATTCGTCGTAGTGACCCAGTCCGACATGTTCCAGCATGCCCACTGAGACGACTCGATCGTATTTTCCCTGCAACTCACGGTAGTCCATATGTTCGAAATGGACGCGGTCGGCGACACCTAATTTTTGGGCTCGCTCTCGGGCGACTCGGATCTGTTCGATCGACAGATTGACGGCGGTCACTTCCACGTCGGCCATCTGGGCCATGTGCAAAGCGAGACCACCCCAACCGCAACCGAGCTCGGCGATCTTCATCCCATCGGCAATTTTCAGCTTCGCACAGACGTGGCGTTTCTTGTTCAACTGGGCCTGTTCAAGTGTGTCATCGGGGGACAGGTAATACGCGCAGGTGTACTGCATATCCTCGTCTAAAAACAGACGGTAGAAATCGTCCGACAAATCATAATGGTGCGAGGCATTCTTGAGGGCTTTGCCGATGGGGTTGTGCTGCTGGAGGCGGCGCAGCCAACGCCAGGTGCGACGCAAGAATCCTTGAATTGGATGGGACGCGAGTCCTGTCCGATTGTTCGAAAACAGGTTCAGAAAGTCGAAGCATGTCGAGCCCTCTTCAAACGTCAGCTCGCCATCCATGTAAGCTTCGGCGACGTACAGTTCGGGGTTGAAAAACAGCTTGGTGTACAACGACTTGTTGTGCAGCCGGATCGTGACGACCGGTTCTGCCGGTGTCCCGGTAAACGTATGCAGCCGACCCGAGGCATCGTAGACACGCAGGGTTCCGCACTGAATAAATCGCCGCAGCAGAGTGGATAAAAGCTTCATGACGGTTTTTTCTCCAACGCCTGGTGGAAAAGCGCGCGGAGTTGTACCCGATCATGCAGCAACACGTCGACAGCAATCCACAGGCAACGGAAATCGATGGACGCGTTGTCCGAAAAGGGAGAGTGATCGTCAGCCGTGTAACGCGATTGCGTTTAAGAATCTGAAGTGCGTCTCGCTTCAACTCCTTAATCAGCGAAGGGCGATTTGTCGCCAAACTCGAATCTGGTTGACCAGCGGGTTATGCTTCAAGGCGCCAGAAAACGTCGTCGGAGGTCGAATTGATGACTCGCAGGACTGTATTGTTGCTGTCGGCGCTGGTGCTGTCTGTCGCATCCCATGCCGTGGCGGAAGAGAATGCTCCGCCTCCTGTCGTCCCAGCGCCCGTCACGGTTGAGCAGATCCAGTCGACGATCGACCGCGCGATTGTTTATCTGCAAGCCGAGAGTGCTGCCTGGTTGAAAACTCGGAAATGTGCGGCCTGTCATCATGTACCGATGCCGCTGTGGGCATTGAGCGAAGCGGAACGGTACGGTTACGCGATCGATAAGAAGTACCTGACGGAGACCACGGAATCGTTGCTTGGCAGCAAAGAGAATCTGCTGGCCTCGAGGATCTTTCCCAATCCGGCCGATCCTCCGGATCCCCGACCGCAAGGGAAGGGCCTGAACATGGGGTTGCCGTTTCTGGCCGTGGCGGCACAGTCGATGCCCGACCGAAACGAAGGGCAGCGACTAAGCCTGAAATTGATCAGCGAAGAAATCATCAGCAAGCAGCAGCCGGACGGCTCGTGGGAATTCTTCTCCGGTCTGCGGCGTCCCCCGATCAATGAAACTCAGGTCACGGATGCCTTCTGGATCATCATGGCGCTGGAAGGAGAGTTGAGTCCTGACGCGCCCGAGTCCCTGCGCGGATCCTTATCGAAAGCGACCGATTGGCTCAACACTGCAGCTCCGTCAGACATCCACCAAGTCAAAGCTCTAAAACTGCTCAGAGCGGCACGAAACAATCCGCCGCGCGAATCGCTGCAACCCACGATCGACGAATTGCTGGCCTTGCAGCGCAGCGACGGAGGTTGGAGCCAAACGGTTCCCGATTGGCAGAGCGATGCGTTTGCGACAGGGCAGACGCTCTACGCGTTATCGCTGGCCGGATACTCGGCTGAACGCCCCGAAATCAAACGCGCGATCGATTTCCTGGTGACGACGCAAAAGCCCGATGGCAGTTGGCCCATGCTGTCCCGATCGACTCCAGATGGCTCGCCAGGCAGTTCGAAACTCTTGTCGCCCATCGTCTGCGCCGCCAGTTCCTGGGCAACCATGGGTCTGGCCAGGCTGTCACCGAAGAGCCGTTGAAAATTGTCCGAATTGCATCGACCAAATTATCGATCGGTCCCAAGTAGAGCCAGGCAAACAATCAACATTCGATGATCCCAAACGGAACCAGCTCACATTCTGCATCGACCTCTCGCCGACCGTTTTTTCACCCCCCGAACGCGCGAGAGATCCAACTATTCTGATCCCATCATGCGACGCGCGTGAAAGGGGCCTCTGGCCCCCAAGGTGTCTTGTGGGATTTACGCTGGTGATCAGCGCATGGGGCGGGTTGGATGGTTATAAGGGTTGATGCATTTGTGCGGGCGATTTCTTGCCCGCAAGGGTTACCGAATCGTTTCAACCTGCCCGTTTACACGTGTTCGCAACGACGAATACTGTTGCGTTCGGGTATTGCTGGCAAGCTGATCTGATGGCGTTGAGTCTTCCGGGAAACATCCGAATGTTGCCGTTTGACATCGTTTTTTCTCGTCCTATATTCAATTTCGACGACGCGGCTGTCGACGGCTGGCGACCCCAACCATCGACCTGCCACAGGGATTTGAAGGCCGCATGTCCGCCGTTCACACTTCGAGGGGGAGTGCTGAAGACCGGCGCGGGACGGACGAGTCTTTGAGATCCCAAAGGGGCGATTATGTTGTGCGCAACGTTCGGTAAACGGACGCTCATCGTCTGGGCGACAGTTTTGACCATCGGCTTCACCAGTGCCCCGGCCGCGGCTGCTGATTCGCGTGCTTTGAAAGCACGCGGCGTCTCGTTCGATGACGAACAGGCCGCCGTCAAAGAAGGCAGCGAACTTCGCAGTTCACGGCGTTGGTCCGAAGCGATCGAGTTCTACGAGAACGCGTCGAAGACCTGGCCTGATAATGACAAGTTCAAGCAGGGCCTGCGTCAGTCAAAAGTGCATTTCTCGATCGAACGTCGCTATTCCGACAAGTCGTTCGTCGAAACGATGTTGCCACTGTCACGCGGCGAATCGCTCGCTTACCTTGATGACTTCCTCGAAAAGGTGCGTAGCTACTACGTCGAAAATGTCACTGTCACGAACTTGATCGCTCACGGGACCGAAAGTCTGTACTTCGGCTTGAACAACGACAAGTTCCTGCAGCGCAACCTGCCCTACGCCGATTCGAACCGCGTGCAAGCGGTCCGCCAGACGATCCTGGAGAAGTATTGGAACAAGCCTGCCAACGACAGTTCGGCCGCCGGACGCCGGATCGTAATTGAACTTTGTGATTTGGCTCAGCGTGAATTGAACATGGCCCCCAGTGCCGTGGTGATGGAATTCGTGTTCGGCGGCTGTAATTCGCTCGATGACTACAGCAGCTATCTGACCCCGGGCAAGCTGGGTGACTTGTACAACAATATCGACGGCGAGTTCGTCGGAATCGGGATTGAAATGAAAGCCGAAGCGGGCAAGGGCCTGTTGCTGGTGAATGTGCTGCCGGAAAGCCCTGCTGCCGAAGGTGGTGCTGTCGCCGGTGACCTGATCGTCTCAATCGATGGACGCGATTGTCGCAAGTTGTCAACCGACGAAGCGGCGGGCTTGTTGCAGGGAGCACCCAACAGCCGAGTTCGCCTGGTCTTGTCGGATCCCTACAGCGGCGAAGAACGGCCTGCGTCTCTGACGCGACGAGCCGTCAAAGTGAAGAGTATTCCTGTTGCCAAAATCATCGATAAGGCGAACCGCATCGGCTACATTCGCATGACCGGGTTCCAGAAGAACACGGCCGAAGAACTGGATGCCGCGATGACGAAGCTGCGACGCGAAGGAATGCAGGCGTTGATCTGGGACGTTCGTGGGAATCCGGGCGGTCTGCTGAATGCTGCCGTCGACGTGTTGGATCGATTCATTGGAAATGGCGTGCTGGTCTCAACCCGAGGCCGAGTGCACGATCAGAACACCAGTTATTCGGCTCATGAAGAATCGACTGACTGGAATGGCCCGATGGTGCTGCTGGTCGACGGCGACAGTGCCAGTGCCAGTGAAATTGTCGCGGGAGCGATCCACGACCATCATCGCGGCACAATTGTCGGACGCAAAACGTATGGAAAATGGTCAGTCCAAAGCATTCTGCCTGGACACGCCGAATCAGGATTCCGATTGACGACCGCCAAGTTCTACTCGCCGAATGGAAACACGTTCGGTAAAGTGGGAATTCAACCGGACGTCAAAGTCGCTGAAGACAATGACCGCAAGACGCAGCCACGCAGTCGTCAACGCGGCCAGATCGAAGACGATCGAGACATCGAGACCGGTCTTGATACACTTCGCAAACAACTGGCCCGAAGATGAGTGATGGTGTTGCGGATTGGTTAGTGACGACGGGGCGCGGTGATCGACCGACGCTCCGTTGGTCATTTACAGTCGATGCTCCCCTGACCGATCTGCGATTGTCGCGAGAAACCGGAGAAGTCATGGCCGCCGATGTTTCGGGCGGCCTTTATCTGTTGAATCGCCGCGGTCAGATTCAGGCGCTGACGCGCACTCGACATTCCGTCCAGCGGCTGGCATGGGCCGATACCGGCGACGCGGGTGCCGCGATCCTCGACGAAAACGTGATTGGCTGGTTCGATCGACGCTTACAATTCACCTGGACTCGCGACCTGCCGGATGAGATTCTGTCAATCGGACTCGATCCGTATGGCACACACGTCATGATCAGTCAGGCCGACGGCGTCAACCTGATCTATTCACAAGGCAACAAGAAACTGACTCGGTTTGAGACCGTGCGACCGGTGCGGCACATTCAGTTTCTGACTCAGTCACAAGAAGTCCTGGTTGCCGCCGAGTATGGATTCATCGGCCGGTACAGCCTGGGTGGTGCGCCGATCTGGACAGGCAACCTGTGGTCAACTGTTGGCGATTTCTCCGCGACGGGGGATGGACGATTCATCTTTCTGGCTGGATTCGCTCACGGAGTGCAGGCGTTTGACGGGCAATCAGGTGAACCGCGCGGAACGTTTATTTGCGACGGCTCCGTGGGACTGGTCAGTTGTGGTTACACGAAACGTGGTGTCGTAGGTTACACCCTGGAACGAACGTTGTTCGGCGTCGACGACAGCGGGAACCCTCAGTGGAATGTCAGCGTTCCGGAGGACGTTCACCGTGTGATTTTGTCTCCACTAGGGGACTTCATCATCTGCGGATTCTCATCGGGACGCATCATGCGGTTCGATACGATGAGTTAGTGCGTGTCTCATGTACGTGTCGCGTTGAGACATGGGCTGGACGCTCTGATTCAGGCTCGAGAGACGCCACAAACCATTTGGATGCGTCCTCATCATCGACTCATGGGATCGACGGCCGGTCATCATGGGAGGGCTGCTCAAAGATGTCTCGCAGATCCAGCACTGCGACTCGAACATAGAACAGGACACTCGCACTGCAAACGCTAAGCACAGACCATTTGGTATTAAAGGCGAACAAGAGACTGTTCACCGAGGACGTGGGTAGGCCTGGTTCAGGGTGCACCGTTGCTGCAATTGAAGACACTGGCATAGCCAGTGGCACACAAGAGGAGGCAATGAATGGGACCGCTGGAGCGTGATCAGTTCGCGTTAGGAACTTTGAAGTTCTGCAGACGCTCACCCACGATCGTGGCATTGGGCTTCAGCGAACCGATCACGCCGGCAACCGCCGATTTCACGTTGGGGTTCTCGGTGGTCTTCCAACCTTCGTGCAAGTCGACGACTTGATCTCGCGTCAGCAACAGGCCGAAACGCTGGATATGGAAGGTCAGTTGATTGGCTGCCGTGACCCGCATCGGCTCTGGCAGTTGCGGATTCATCGCGATATCGACCAGTCGAGCCTGAGCAGCCGCACTGCCGATTCCACCCATCGCGATCACTGCATTGACGGCCACTTCGGGATCTTCCAGTGTCGCCGACAGCTCTTTCTCTGCTTGCGACACATCGAAGACCCGACCCAGACCGCTGCTGGCAATCGTCGCCAGCCAATAGGCACCCGTTGTCTTCATCAGGACTCGCTCTTGCGGCGAAGGAGGAGGTGTCTTCTGGTTCTTGATGAACGGCAGGGCCTGATCGAGGAAGTCGGTGGCGGACGACGATTCGACGACATAAGTGGCCGGTGAATTACGGGCAACCAGCCGAGCTAGTTCGTCTCGCAAAGTGGGTGGACCATAGATCACGACCGGAATCGCAGCGGTTCGAGCATCTGCACGCAGATTCGCTAGCGTCTGAGTCAAATCCCAGCGCATGCAGTTCGCATGCACCATGATCACTTCGACGCCTGCCGACTTGGCGGCCAACTCGAATCCTTCGCGGCCGGTGGCGGCGACTGTCCCTTCGTAACCACCGTCGGTCACAAAGGCCGCGGTACTGCTGGCGCGTCGGGTGTCGGCGTCGATCACGATGGCTCGCGATCGTCCGGGATCGGTAATGGCACGGGCCAGGATTCCGACGATTCGATTCGCGCCGTTGAACCCGTTCTTGGGATCGAGCTTCAGAATCGTTGTCGCCGCGGCAAATTGAACTCGTTCATCAGGTGAATTGACTGCCGCGATGACGGGTGACTTCAAACCCTTCAGTGGCAACAATTGATCGCGTGATCCGATTTGGCTGAGCACTTCCAACGCGGCGACAGCTGTCGAAGGATGACCGGCTTCGAGGGCTTCTGCCAGCACGCTGGACACCATCTCTTCACCCGACGTCAGGGCCAGGTACATCGCCGAGCCAGGATGAGGGACTCGAGGTTTGTCCCAGCCATCTCGCAGGACTTCCAGTCCCAGCAACGACGCCAGGTACTGACGCTGCTGATCAGGCTGTTCGGGTGACAGCGCCAGTGCCTGTCGTGCAAATCGAGTCGACAGGAACAGCGACGCGACTTCGGGAGTCAGCGAACGCAGGGCAATTGTTCCCTCGTTCTCACTCCATCCCCACAACGACACGGCTCCCTGCTCATCGACGGGCAACAGGCTGGGCTTACGATACAGCTGCCGAGCCAGACGTCGCAATTCGTTCGACGCATCGACTGACGACACCTGGTTCGCTCGTTCGGGTGATCCTTTCAGGAACTTAGCGAGAACTCGTTTGGCCGCAACACGAACGCCTTTGGGCTGATTTTCATCGAAGGCCGGAAACCACAAATAAGGCACCGCTTCTTTTGCATCGAGCCAACCCAGCGTATCGATCACGGCCGCCCGGATACGGTCCTGCGGTGAGTCGAGAGCCCCAATCAATGGAGCAACCACTTGATTCCCCATGCGAGTCAGCAGGATCACATACTGGTCCTGTTGATCTGACAGGTCCGGACGCGACATCTGTTTGATGATCTCGGGCACCACTTGGGCGCCGGCGTTCCGCAGTTCGATGATCGCTCGGTCACGTTTGGCGGGCGACTGATTCAATTGTTCCAGCAACCCGTCGACATAGGCCGGATCTTCAGCCTGCCGTTTCGTGGCGGCGTTCAATCGTTCCAGCAGAGTGGTGGACAGCGGCTGAAGTTCTTTGGTGAACGAGAGTTTCAGGAATTCGGCGGTTCCATGTTTGTCGCGCAGCTTGATCAGCATCTCATCATCGGGCGACGTGCCGTCAAACTGCTCGAGGTACTGCAGGGCCAACTCGGGTCGAGCCAGGTCGACCATCAAGATGGCCGCCGTAAACATCTCTTCCGGCGTCTTGGGCTCTTTCAAAAGAGGGGTCTGGGGGATGATCGGCTTGCGATCGGGCGCTTGCGCAGCCAAGGGACCGGCACTGGCCATTACGACCAGAGCGATCAACACCTTCATCGCCAATGTCATCCGAATTCGGACCATTTCGCAGACTCCGCTGTCGCGCAGGGCCTTGCCGCACAGTCCATTGAGCGTCAGTTGCGCAATCACTCAAAAACCTTTCCCGGACACCAACCTTGTCATAGTAAGGAGCTTGGAGTGGTGATCACAATCACAAAAAGGACGCCAACACGATTCGAGAGTGAACACCCGCAAACGGATCGACAACCGGGTAAACGTTGCATCGCGAATACGCGACACAGGCGTTGTAATTGGCGCTTCGTGCGTCCAGTTGTGACGGTCTCTCCACCTGTACCGGTTATATGCCCGAAATGGTGTAGCGCAATGTTGCCGATTCTGCGGGTTCCTGCGGCCTCGAGTCGGCGAAATTGGCCGAAACTTGTTGAGTTAGCGGTAGTTATCGTTTGGCCGCCAGTTCGGGAACCAGTCGATTCGCGGAAAACAGAACCGGCTCAAATACAAAGAGTGCGATGTGCACTTCTTTACAGACAAGCGAGTTCTTAGGGCAAAGTACGGCTCGCGTGGCGCGTGCCAATCGCTTCGGAGCGACGCGTCTCATTTCTGACCGCTGCGTCGCATGTAATCCGTGGCGAACTGTTCGTCACCCTTCAGACAGCGTTTGTTCTGCGCCAACCGCTGGCGAATCCGTTCGACCGTCATCCGAGTCGGCTTTGACAGCAAATGGACGATCTCTTGCTGGCTGAACTGTTCGAGTTCTTTGACCGTTTCGACTTGCAGGAATTCGAAGACTTTGCGGGCCTGAAAGTCCTCATGGAAGACCCAGTACAGCTTTTCCTCTTGAGTTACCAGCGGCCGACCGAGTGACGGTTCTGACCGGACTTCGACAGGCGCCTGGACGGGCGGCGGCGAGATTTTCGGCGCAGACACCGGCTTCGGTTGTGAGGTTTTCGTCGTCGCTTTCTTCGCAACCTTTTTGACAGCCGACGACGTCTGTTTGACGGCCGCTTTCGCTTTCGAAACGGACTTCACAGCAGACGGCTTTTTGACCGCGTTGCTCGCCACCGACTTTTTCGCAGGCGTCGATTTGGCCCCCGATTTCTTAGCAGCCACCACCGTTTTCTTTTTCGCCATGACAACTTCCTGAGATCGGACCCGGTCGCGGGTCGGCGGGATGCGCGATTAAGTTGGGTTCAGAATAGCTGGGTTGCTCGCGCGTTGGAAACGGGCTACTGCCAAACCAACCAGGATTGTGATCAGTCGTCACGCAAATGTCGACGATTCTCAGACGACATCGGTGACTGGCGCGCTGTGGAAGTCGCAATGATACTCGGTGCGAGTCGTGGCGAGCAACAGGATGCGCCGCGGCGTAGGGATGCAGAATTCACTCGTCTTCACGTGATCCACTTTCGCCAAACTTTCGTTGTGGATGCAATCAAATCGATTGTGCGGAGGGAGCGTTTTGAATGTCAGCGCCAGCGGTAACTGCGGAACACCTTTACTGCGCCCACGGTGCGAAGTTCATTCTCCGGGATCTGAATTTCCTTATTTCTCGAGGTGAAATCGCAATTATTGTCGGCGTCAATGGTGTCGGAAAATCCACGTTACTGGCGACGATTGCCGGCGCCGTTTCCGCCGCACGGGGCACCGTCAAGGTCTTCGATCATCCAAGACGCAGATCCGTGGAATCCGAGCGAGCGGCACGACGGATGGCCGTGTATCTGCCCGATGAGGCGTGGTTGCCCGGTTCCATGCAAGTCCGAGAATATCTGGGCGCTGCGGCGGCTCTATTCGAAATCCCGGTCGCCGACGCGATTGATCGCATCGATGCGCTGCTGGATTTGTTCGCGTTGACAGATGTGGAGTCGCAGTCGCTGAAGAGCCTTTCGACGGGACAAAAGAAAAAGGTGGGCCTGTGTTCGGCGCTGCTAGCCGATCGAGAGCTGTTGCTGCTGGATGAACCATTTTCAGGCGGACTCGATCCGGCCGGAATTTCGGCGCTGCGCCGAGTTCTGTTGAACCGCGCCCGCGAACACCAGCAAACAATTGTCCTGACAACGCCGGTTGCCGAGCTCGTTGCTGAACTGGCGGATCGGCTGTTGATCCTGCGGGATGGAGGACTCGCGCATGATCTGGATCACAACGAGTTACGCCGGCGACTGGAAACAACTCCTTCACTCGCGGACGCGCTGAATGAATTGATCTTCCCGGACGCAGAACAACGGATTCAGCGCTTCTTGAATCAACGCCCGACGAAAGAGGCAAGCTCCCGTTCGGAGCACGGAGCGTGAACTCTTTTCAATTGGAACGATTCCCTGATGCGATGCGGACGTTGTCGCGACTTTCGATCTGCTTCGTGCCTGTCCTGGTCTTCGTCATCATCCTGAGGTGGGACCTCAATTTTGGTTATGACCCCGATCATTTTCAGGAGTTGATTCGGTTTCAAAATCGACTGACCGCCGCAATCGCCGTGATGGTGCTTTCGATCGCGGTCGTTGTGTTTGCCCAATGGCAGTTCGAGGCACGCAGTCTGATCACTGACGAAGGCGGATTGGGTTGGCTTGCAATCCATGGTTGGGAAGGGGAACTGGACAAGTTACCGCAGCGTGGCCTTGTGCCGATCTCTGAACTACTCGGCATCCTCGTCGTCGCGGGGCTCGTCGGACGAATGATGCCAATCGCAATCGTCGCCCTTCCGATGATCTGGTCCATTGTGCGGTTGGTCAATTGCCGGAAATGGACCGCAGGTGAGCGTCCCTATGTCTTTGGCGCCATTTGCATCCTGCATGCGTCGGCGATTCGGTGGTTAGAAACACGGTGGCTGGCGATCGCAATCGAACTGGTTGCAATCGTGCTGACAGAGTTCCTGATGCGGCACGCATTGCGACGAGTTGCGCACACGACGATGACAGGGAACCTCACACTCGCCACGAAACGTTCACGACTCGTCCCCGCAAACTCGCTGGAAACACAACGACGCGTCAGCGCTTATGACGCGCCTGTCCGACTGTACCCGTTTTGGGAACTGCGACCTGTCATTGATTCAGAAAGTCCGTCGCTGCCGAGATCCATCTGGACCGCAACCGTCGTGGCCTGGGTGATGTTTTGCATCACAAGTCGAGCGGCGGAATTGGGATCCTTTCAGAATCGCGTGGGCGAGGAGCATTCCCTGACGGAATTGCTGGGCACGTTCGGCGTGCTCGCCGTCACTGTGATCGGCCTGTTGCGCACGCTGATGCGATTCGACCCGTTCGTCTGGAATCCGCGACTAGATCCGCTGGCCCGATGCCGGCTTTTCAGTCCAATCGTCTGGTCCTGGGATTGGGCTTTCGTGCCCGTACTCCTCGATGTGGCCCAGGCGAGTCTGGCCGCCACCTTTCGAACGTCGATGTCACCAATTGCGTTTGCCGCCGTGGTCTTTGCGCAGGTCGTCATCATGCATCGCGACTGGTGGACGCCGGAAGACTGGCAGATGACATCCGATGCCCGACTGGCGAAACGGACGATTTCACGCCACGACTCATCCGCCGCACTCCAGAACTGAAATCTAAAACTTCTATAGCAGAAAAAGTCGCTACCACCGAAACAAGCTCGGCGGCGTTCCCGCTGATAGTCGATCGGCAGTCTGATAACCAAACGTCGCTCCCAGCTGCGCGAGGTGGATGGCGAGCAGCGTGAGCCATTTCTCGTAATGGCGATGCGCTAACGATATCATCGGCAGCACGTTTGTTGAACGGTGAATTGCCCTCGCAGATCGGTCGTTTGCAGTGGACATGACCCTTGGCCAAAGTGCTGCTGGACCACTCTCGCTGCAGCATCATCGCCGGTTCTATGGATTCCCCGACGCACTATTTTGGGGGCCTGTACCTCCATTTTCGCCCGCGAATCCGAAGGCTTGGTTTCGACGACGGATCTCGTATTGGAATCGAATTCTTTCGGATCGCACCACTGATTCCGCGAAAGGAGAAGCTGATTATCTTGGAATCTATGATGCCATCGTGCGAGCGAAATCCCTCACTCTATGGCTGTCTTCCGATGTTGACAGTCTTGTTCTCGCTGCCTGGCTGGCTTTCGTCCATCACACTCGTCAAACCGGTTGCCAATTCCAGTTAATCCAGTTTCCTCGTCGAGTCGGTTCAAACCTCGCGCACATGCACCGCTCGGTGCTCGCGAACCCTCCGGCACCTCAACCGGTAAAGAAAACGTCACTCGACTTCCTGCTGGCGTTCTGGCAAGCATGGTCGGCAACGACGCCGCGGCAGTTACTGGAACTCTTCAAAACAACGACCAGCTATCGATCGCGTCGTTCACTCATGTCCTCACTTTTGAATCGTTATCCCGATGCTGAAGCGGGGCTGACATATTGGGACCAGATTTTACTCCGAGCGGTTCGTGATTAAGGTCCAAGACTGGTCGATGTGGTCACGAGCACGTTTAACGCATCTGACGGCGAGAATGTTAGCCACGCATGGTTACTGTCCAGACTTGGCGGACTCGCAAAGTCTGGACCCGGCATTCCGCTTGTCACAATTGAGAGACCAGACCCTTCATTTCTGTTTACCTTCATTTCTGTTTAAAGGTACGGTGACGCTCACAAGGATTGGTACCCAAGTCGTGTCTGGAGAAAAAAGCGCCCTGGGTCAACATTGGGTGAATGACTGGGTCGGAGGTGTCCGACTTTCGGCATCTCATCCGCCCTGGCTGCGAACCCATGATGGACTCGTCGAGTGCAGGCAGACGTAAAAATCGACATGGCAACACAGCAGGTGTAGAGTATCAGGTGGACCCAAGTCAGTGAGAAATGCCGTCAAGCGGAACGTGACGCTGACCAACACGGAGATGCAGGAAAGCAGGTGGTTGATGGCCTCCGAGCACAGAACCTTGTCGAGACGCACCATCGCGTGGCTCTGGGTTGCCAGTTGCCCTGTCGTTTACGGGATCGCACAACTCATACTCTATATAGACAGCCTCTGGGAGCGGGCTCCGAACCAGGGATTGATGCTGAAAGTCTTTCTCGCCGCATTGGGATGGACATTTTTTGCACTGCTTATTGGAGCAGGCGACTCTCGCGATGTGCACCGAGGGAAAAGAACAGACGGGACGAAAGCGGATGCGACTCGTTGAATTGCGCGGAGCCAAAACCCTGTCTTGCCGACGGGTCCAATCCTTAGGACTTAACCCCGCAGGGCTCCTGTAAAAATCTATCCGATACCGATGGCGACTAACGAGCAAGTTTGCCTCATTGGCACAGTGGTCACTTTGACAATCTGAAACCAATCAGACAAAGTATGGCTCGAGCAATGTCCGCAGCGCTTGCCGGGCTCGATGCAATCGCGTTTTGACCGTGCCCGTTGTGACATTCAATAGCTCTGCCGTTTGATCCGTATCCAACTGTTCGATGTCTCTAAGCATCAGAACAACCCGATAGTCATCGGGTAATGTGTCGATGCAGGCACGGACGTGTTCCTTTGACTCGTCAAGCTCGAGCGTATCACCGGTGAAAGCTGACCACTTTGCGACTGGTTCGAGATGATGTCCGGAACGGTCGAAATCAGGAAGCAAATCTTCCAGAAGACAGTCCTGATGCCGCGAACGAGACCGCAATTTCATCAGGCACACATTAATCGTGATGCGATGCAGCCACGTTGCCAGCGACGATTCGCCCACAAACCGGGACAACGATTTAAATGCGGATAGAAAAGTATCCTGGACCGCATCAGCAGCATCGTGTTCGTTCCGCAAAAATCGTTTGGCAACGCACAAAATTCGTCCGCCGTACGCTCGAACAAACTCTGCGTACGCTACCTGATCATTCGCCTTCATCCGTGTCAGCAATTCGTCTTCAGCTTCCGTCGGTGACTTGTTCATGATTCGGCCCTTGCAACAGCGTGGCAATGAAACCCGATGCGGCAATTAAAATCGCATTGCCTGCAAGAACGCGTTTCAACGCGCGTAATCCGGCCTGATCCACGAAACTCAAACCAGACAAATCCAGCATCAAAGGCTGGTTCAAGTTTTGTTGCTTCCCAATCGTGTGCTCAAGCTCCAGAACCCAGGGTTCGAGAAGCTTTCCGTCGAGTTTCAAGATGAGTTTCCCGTCCGCATCACGAACAGAAGTCATTTTCAACATCAGCTTCCCTCCAAGATGCTGAAGGTCTCCCCATTGCAGCCCGCGTGCCATGCGGCAGAATCCTTCAGCCACCGATTTGTAAAAGTCTTATGCAAAACAGAGTTACGAAATACATACCGAGGAATGATCGCCTGACGCGTTTGAAATGGTGCTCGCACGGTTGCGACAGTTCGTGGGGCCACGAATTGTCGTGGGGGCGCCTCCACGATATTTCGTTAGAATCCCTGCTCCTCACATTCGCAGTGTAAGACGAGGGTTGGTCTGACGATGCAACAACCAATGTCGACATTCTCTCCAACGGCCGATGAACTGGACGCTCTGCTGGCCATCGTGGAGGGCACTGCCACAAGCACGGATGACGCTTTCTTCCGAGCACTTGTGAAGCATTTGGCGTCGTCACTTCGCGTGAGTAACGCGCTCTTAGCGGAGTTTGTCGCGTCCAATCGCGTCAGAACGCTCGCGTACTGGCAGAACGGACAGATTGTTCCCAACGTTGAATATGACCTGACTGGTACACCGTGTGAAGACGTCGTCAGGGGGAACGTGTGTCACTATCCGTCCGCGGTTACGGCACGATTTCCGGCCGATCTGCCGCTCGTCGAAATGGGAATCGAAAGTTACTTTGGCGTGCCGTTGGTCAGTCCGAGTGGACAACACTTAGGGCATCTGTGTGTTTTCGATAACCGACCGATGCCCGATGCGCCAGAGAACAATTTTCTCTTTCGCCTGTTTGCCGCGCGAGCCACGGCAGAACTTCAACGGTTGCGAATGGAGCAGGATCTGGCCGCCAACGAACAACGCCTGCGAGATTTATACGAAGAAGCACCCATTGCCTACGTACAAGAGGATCTCGAATCCCGCTTTATCAGTGCAAATCGCGCCGCAATGCGAATTCTGGGCATCACCCCCGAACAAATTCCGGAGACGGTCGGCATCTCGTTGGTCCCTGATACTCCGGATGCGCAGCGTCGCGTGGAAGAAGCCTTTGCTTCCATCGGACGCGGAACCGATACAAGCGGTGTGGTCCTCGAATTGCGTCGTAAAGACAATGGTAAGCCAATCTGGATTCAATGGTGGTCGAAACCAGATCCTGGCGGGCAATTCACGCGAACCATGTTTGTCGATATCACAGATCACGTGTTAATGGAGCAGGAAAAGATACGGCTCACCGCACAGAACACATATCTCCAGGAAGAGATTAAGGCGACGCATAATTTCGAGGAGATCATCGGTCGAAGCCCCGCTCTGATCGAGGCGATTGACAACGTGAATCGAGTAGCCGCGACGGATGCGTCCGTCCTGATCACCGGCGAAACGGGAACCGGCAAAGAACTTTTTGCGAGGGCCATTCATTCGGCCAGCGCACGTAGCGGCAAGCCGTTGATTAAACTGAATTGTGCGGCACTTCCTCGCAGTCTGGTTGAATCGGAATTATTTGGCCATGAAAAAGGCGCGTTTTCAGGAGCCATTCAACGACGTATCGGCCGATTTGAACTCGCACAGGGTGGCACCATTTTTCTGGATGAAATTGGAGAAGTTCCGCCCGACGTTCAGGTCAAATTATTGCGAGTCCTTCAAGAGCGGGAATTCGAGCGCGTGGGCGGTTCCGATCCCATTAAAATCGATGTGCGGATCATTTCCGCAACCAATCGTGATCTGAAGCAGGCCATTCGAGACGGCAAGTTTCGCGAAGATCTGTTTTATCGGCTGAACGTGTTTCCGCTGTCGCTGCCTCCGCTGCGAAAGCGAATCGGCGACATCGAACTCCTGACGCAATTCCTGGTGGCAAAGTTCGCCGCTCAAGTCGGGCGCCCGATCGAATCGATCCCTGCGGCAACATTGGATTTGCTCAGTTCCTATCGCTGGCCTGGTAATGTGCGCGAACTGGAAAATGTTCTTGAACGCGCCATCATCCTCTCCAACGGTCCCGTGCTTGAAATCGATCCGGAAGTGTTTAGCAGCGGACATAGGGACCTGATTGCGGTCCAGTCAGAAAGCCCAACACCCAAAGCTGCTGCAACCGATGACAGTTTAGAATCGGTCGAGAAACGACACATATTAAGTGTGCTCGACAGCACGAATGGAGTCATCGATGGCCCTTCGGGCGCTGCGAAGATTCTAAATTTGCATCCCAACACCCTGCGCAGCCGGATGAAAAAGATGGGCATCTTCAGAGCTTCTCAACAGTCAAGGCGATCGGATCCGAATTGACGATCATTTCATGGATTCCTCATTCGCCGGCTTACGACCAGGTGAAGCCAGTATCGCCAGCACGAGATCTTCAGGAATCGACGGCTCACACATGATCGACAAGCGGTATGCGAGCGATCGCACCAATCGTCGAGTCTTCCGAAACGAAGACAAATAGCGACGACAGTTGAGGCAGAAGGAAAGATGCAGACCAATCGCGATTCGTTGCCTGAATGTCAGCGATTCATCGAGATAGTCGCTCAAGAGGCCGGTCACCTGTTCACAATTCATCTTCATGTTCTTCGATCATCCTGCGCGTAACTCAGGAACGTCGGGAGTCGAACAACGCAACCTGCCTTCATCCTGAAACTCTCATCTTCGATGTTCAATTACGTCGACGGTTACAGTCAAAAAAAACCGCCAATCCCGTCAGTTTTTTCAAAAGCGAATCGTAACCAGGTCAAAGCTCTCGCATCGAACACACTACGAACGGCGTGCAGATCAATCGCACGCCACGCGAAGTGTCGTTCGAGTTATTTGATCGTACAAACGACTCGAATTCCCGGGACCTTCGGCCTCAACCAACTCTTCAGGAGATGTGACCATGAAAGCCAGTTTGTCTGTAGTTGCAGTGTGTTCCACAATCGCCATGTCGACGATTTCGGGTTGTAACACCGGTCCCAACATGATGGACCAAGCGGCCAAACCCGCGATGAGTATGGAATCGGACAAAATGGCCGGCGCAGTTAAATCCTCAATGGCCCCAATGTCGGACGGGAAAATGTCAGCCGAGATGACGCCTAAAACTGACGAAAAGATGGCTCCCCAGATGAATACCTCTGCCAAGATAAAATGAGTGCGAGTGGTGAGGGGTCATGGTCCTCCGTCACAGTTGGCGGGGGATCTTTCCTTCATTCGGCTTCGGCCGTGGCGATCAGCTTTCAAGGATTCACATCATGACTTTGCTCCCGCGTGTTCCAGATCAAGAAATCACGCCTTGGGAGGTTTATCTGAACAGACGACAATTCATGCGGGGCGCAACACTCGCAGCCAGTATCGCGGCAACAACTACCGTCTACCGTCGCTTGACTGGATCTTCGTCAGCAGACACTCAGATGCCCGAGTTGGTGGGCCTGGTTAAGTCTTCAGCTTTGTCGAACGACGTTAAAACAGGCTTTCACACCGATGAACGGCTCACGTCGCAGCACGACGTCACGCATTACAACAATTTCTACGAGTTCACGACTCAAAAAGAAGCCGTGGCTGCGATGGCCGCCGGTTTCAAAACGGCGGGTTGGCTACTGGAAGTATCTGGCTTGGTCCATCAGCCGCGGACATTCAGCCTGCCTGAACTTCATCGGATCAGCCCACCCGAAGAACGCGTCTATCGAATGCGGTGTGTCGAAGCCTGGTCGATGGTGATTCCGTGGGCGGGCATTCCGTTGTCCCGATTGCTCGACTTGGTTCAACCAACCGCCGAAGCGAAATATGTGGCATTCGAAACGTTGTTCGACCCGGCTCGAATGCCCGGACAAAAATCGGCTGTGCTCGAATGGCCGTATGTCGAAGCCTTACGTCTTGATGAAGCCTTACATCCTTTAACCATGCTCGCCACAGGTCTCTATGGACGAGAGTTGCCACCACAGGACGGCGCACCCATCCGATTGGTTGTTCCCTGGAAGTATGGATTCAAGGGAATCAAATCGATCGTCCGTATCACGCTCACGAGCCAGAAGCCTCCGACGAGTTGGAACCGCTATTTGCCGAATGAGTACGGCTTTTTCGCCAACGTGAATCCCGACGTCGATCATCCTCGTTGGAGCCAGGCAACCGAACAACGCATTGGCGAATTCGGGAGGCAGAAGACTTTGCCATTCAATGGATACGCCGATCAAGTCGGCGATCTGTACTCGGGCATGGACTTGCGAACGAACTTTTAAATGCCTGGGCTGGATTTGTTCAAAGGAACTAACCAATGCGGTTTACTCAATCTCCATCACTGGCCAAAGATCTTCCATTTTGGAAAGTGCTCGTTTTGGTCAATGGATTGGTGCCGCTCGGCCTGTTGAGCTGGGATGCGATGCGCGGCCAACTGAGCGGCAATACCGTTAATTTTGCAATACATACCACCGGAATCATGTCGTTGCTGCTACTGGTAAGTTCGCTGGCCATTACCCCGTTGCGTCGGCTGACGGGGTGGAACAGGATCATCAGCTTCCGACGAACACTGGGTTTACTCGCGTTCTTTTACGCTTGCATTCATGTTTCGATCTACATCGGATTTGATCGGGCTCTCAGCCTGCGAGGAACGATTGACGAGATCATCAAACGTCGATACTTGCAGGTTGGATTCGCCGCCATTGTGTTGATGTTACCACTTGCTATCACGTCGACAAACGGAATGGTCTCGCGACTGGGTGGTAAGCGCTGGAAATTTCTGCATCGACTGGCCTACATCATCGCTGTTCTCTCTGCATTGCACTACTTTCTGCTCGTGAAATCTGACATCAGGCAGCCCATGGCGTTTGCCGGTGTTCTAGCCGTTCTGTTTGCGGCGCGACTTGCCTGGAACGTAATCGATTCGAAAAAGGCCCATCGGCAGCCCACCATCATTCCGGCGGATCTCACGCGGAAATTCTGGAAAGGAGAACTTCAGGTTGCCCGGCTGACGGATGAAACGCCGGACGTCCGTACATTTCGTTTGATCTCTGCGGATGGTGGCCGGTTACCCTTCGACTATCAACCAGGACAATATCTAAGCCTGGAATTAGACATTGACGGCAAACGGGTCAAACGCTGCTACACCATCGCTTCAACACCGACCCGCTACGATTACTGCGAATTGACCATCAAACGCGAAGGTCTGGGAACAGCGTCACGCTTTTTGCATCAATACATCCAAATTGGCGACCTGTTGAAGATCAATGCTCCTGCCGGGAAATTTGTCTTTACGGGCGATCAATCTGACAGCGTCGTCCTGATTGCAGGTGGGGTGGGCATCACTCCACTGATGTCGATTGCGCGCTACCTGACCGACCTCCGCTGGAGTGGCGACATCTACTTCTTGATTGCGGCAAAGTCTCCGCGCGACATCATTTTCAGAAACGAATTAATGTTGTTGCAGGAGCGAGTTCCCAATTTCCATGTTCACATCACCTTGTCTCGTGTGGGACCAGACGAAGTGTGGACGGGCACCCGCGGACGAATCGATGCACACTGGTTGAATCAGACGGTCCCGCACCTGATCGACAGACTGGTCTATCTGTGCGGTCCGAATGAAATGATGTCCAGCACCCGCGAGTTGCTTGTTGAGATCGGTGTTGCACCTTCGCAAATTCGGATGGAAGCGTTTGTCCCCGGTATCAGACCAAATGGGCAATTGGATATCGCCGAACCGCCGTTAAACGATGACGGAAGTTCGTCTGTGCGGTCGCATGTCAGCGGTCGAAGGACGTCCGAAACAACGTCTTCCCTAACGGTTCACTTTGAAAAATCCGGCATTTCGACACCTGTCATGCCAGAGGCCACGGTGTTAGAAGCAGCGGAACAAAACGGAGTCAACCTGTCCTTCGAATGCCGATCAGGAATCTGTGGTCAATGTAAAATCAAACTGCGATCGGGTTCGGTCACGATGGAATGCGAAGATGGATTGACGTCGATCGAAAAGGCCGAGGGCTGGATCCTGCCCTGTCAGTCGCATTGCCAAAGCGATGTGACCGTCGAAGCCTGAGCGACGACACTTTCGCAGATTCTCTGAGCGTTGATCGGATTCTGATTTCGTCAGCCCTTCTGAACGAGATTTCGCGTAACGTCGGAAACGGGTTAGGAAAACTTGTAACGTCGCGTGACGAACGGCATCTGACTCAGACGCAGCGCGTCTCCAAATACGTCGGCAATCCTTGAGTGTGTCGCAAGCATCACGCGATCCGGCGTCGTTCAGGCACTCCAACGCAGGTACACAACTCATGTTCAACATTCGACGAAATGCAACCGTTTTAAGACTCTTCCTTTCCCTGCAGTTGATCGGATTGATTTCGTCCGGCGCGGGTGCTGCCGATCACAAACCGCCTCAGGTCGGCGACGAAGCACAAGATTTTCAGTTGACGACGCTGGATGGAAATCGAGTCAAGCTGTCGGAACAGGTCAAGAGCGGCCCCATTGTCCTTGTTGTCTTACGAGGGTATCCGGGCTACCAGTGTCCGTTGTGCACCAAACAATTTGGCGATTATCTGCAAGCAGCAGAAATGCTGAAGAAGTCATCCGCGACCGTCGTGTTTGTGTATCCGGGGCCCGCGGACAAATTGAAAGAGAGAGCCAAGGAATTCGTCCAGGGAAAAGATTACCCCAACCATTTTCAACTGGTACTCGACCCAGACTATGAATTCACGAATGCTTACGGATTAAGATGGGATTCGAGGGGAGAGACTGCATACCCGTCAACATTCGTGATCGATGGCCAACTGAAAGTCACTTTCGCGATGGTCAGCAAGACTCACGGTAATCGTTCGAGCGCGGCGGAAGTTGTGAAAGCCCTCCAGGTCACACGGCAGAAGTGATACTCGCATTCCATCAACGCGATCTCTACTGCCAAGCCCCTGGGCTTGGCACGAAATACCAATCGTTGCGCTAACATCTGTAGCCAACTGGGTCTGTCGAGTTCCAACGTCGTGTCCTCGCCAGTAAAAGCAAAGACGGCTCGGAGACCGGTGAACGTCAGACGTCTCCTGGTGTCACGAGCCGGTTTGCGGTCGAATTCTTTGACGTACCAAAGTTCAATTTGTGGCGACGCGGATCGTCTTCGTGTTGGCCGAAACTGGTATAGACGTCTTGTCGGTCTTCTCCGCGGTGGCTTCTTTGGCTCGTTCGGTGGCCGCTTCCAGCACGCGCTTGGCCGTCGTCAACTGCTTGGACGTGAAGTAGGGGTTGTTCAATAAACCGCCCAATTGATCTTCTGTCTTGGTGGACAGTTCTTCGAAGGTCATCTTGTTGGCCAGATGCCATGCGACCGCCTGGACTGCTTTGACATCGGCTTTTTCCGCCTTCAATGAGGCTAGTGCCTGATACAGCACCTGGTCATCACTGACTTTGGAATAACGAACCAGGGTGTACTTGCTGCCGCTGGTGGGTTCTGGCTTCCCATGTTCCAGACACACGGAACTCATCGTCAGCGAAATCGTTCGTTCGGCGGGAATCGAGAAAAAGTTGCCCCCCGGCTGATTGAAGCCATTGTTGTTGCCGGGGAATTGCGGGCCCTGACCCTGCGGTTGTTGCCCCTGCGCATTCATGCCAAGGATCCCACCCATCAGTTGCTGACCGCCGGTCTGGTTGTTGTTCTGTCCTAATCCCTGCCCACCGTTATTAGGCCCCCCGAACAGATTGCCTTGTCCCAATCCCATGATCTGGGCATGCACCGAGATACCGACGACGGCTTCTGGAACTTTGACCGTCAACGGCTTGTTGGTCTTGTTCTCGATAAAGACTTTGCCGCCGTTGGCATCCTTGGGAACCAGCTTGATCGAGACTTGGCCTGCATCCGCAGCGTCGAACAGATCGACCTGTTCGGCCGAAGCGTCGTATTGCGGGTTCTGGATGACTTTTTTGTCTGGCTTGTCGGCCTTCTTCGCCGCGTGCAAATTCGTCGGAACCGACACAGCCAACAGCAACGCAGCAGAGCATCCGCAAACAATCAGCGATGTGGAACGACGAGCCATGGAGATTTCCTTCTGCGAGAGGTCTCGATTAACCGCCGGCGACGAAGAATTCGTCATTGGGACCGTTCGGCCAACCACTCAAGGCATTTCAGACGTGTGCAATATCTTAATTCTGTCTTAAGTGCGCAGACAATGCTGCTGCCTCAAAATGAACGTCTTTTAAGTTCCATGACGTATGACCCGGCCGCGGGTCGGCAGGATTCGCGATTGAGTTGGGTTCAGAATGGTGGGGTCGCTTGCGCGTTGGAAACGGAATGTGGCACTCGACAGGGTGGCCCAGACGTGGTCTTGCAC